>BNJV01002072.1_pt1 | contig 283866 bp, 405 predicted proteins | sample 8540591 | NCBI WGS metagenome assembly BNJV01 (sample SAMD00202457, study PRJDB9452) | human saliva metagenome | host: Homo sapiens | reverse complement strand
TGTTGTCATTATTTTTAAAATCCAAAGGCCTTTTATTGTGCTTAGTAGTTGATTTGTGGCATGTTATTGCTATCCGCCTCTACCATCGGGGCCCATAAATGCGAATGGCCCATTATGACATTAATTGGCGTTTTATTGTCTTTGGAGAAACCTCTTACCAGGGCAATGGGGTGGTGTTCTCTGCAATTATCCTGTTTCCTTTCAGTAGGAGTGGAAAGAAAGAATCAATTTTAGCTACAATCGTTGGATTCTTCTTCTGCTTATGGCGACGGGCCGTCAGTGACTATATGACAAATATTTAATGGTCACTATACATCTTGAAAACTCTTTGCGGATGGTACAATTTTATCAGATGCTTCATGGGGGTAGTAAATGCCTTTCCTCGGTTACCTCTACGAAAGCATACCACCTTTCATTGGCGTTGGTCAATTGTTTGTATCTCTTTTCTACTGCCGATCCGCTTCACTTTTACGCCTTAGTTTGTCGGTGCTATGATTTCGTCGTTTCAATGGTTCGCCGTAGTAGTGTATTGGTGAGCTTTGGTGCTTTTGTTTTCATGAAAAGAACGGAGGGCCAATGCTTCGACTTACCGTTTGTTCTCTTAGATGATATTCTATATAAGTAGTAAACGTGCCGATAGTTGCAAGATAGTTAAGCATTTCTATTTTAATCTTTATTAAAAGAATTTGTGTGGAGAAATTCTTCCAGTGGCCGCGCAGAAATCCGATTTCTATGGGACGACTACCTTCGGTGTTGAGATTTGTGAAAGTTCTGCAATACATGACCATTCGAAAAGCATCATACACGTCAACAAGCCCAAGTGGTTCATGTCGTAAACAGTGATGAGGCGGCTGTCCATCGCATAATTCATTTCGTTTGGGACACCCACTCCCCTGTTCCTGAAGTTAACGCAAGGAAATATCACTTATCACACTTTTTTTGCTTCCTCTAAAGCTTATACGAGCACTTTTGCTCTTAAATTGCAGTGTGAAATGTGATACTTGAGAAAAACCTTTTGTACTAATAGATTGTTTAAAGTGATTGTAGGCGATATGTGCATACATCGAGTTGTAAGATTATACTTTCCCTTTTACTGTCTTTAGAGTGTGGTATTTATTTGTCCAGGCTGAGGTCATGGAAACAAGATAGTTCAGGTGATCTCCACGATGCAGATTCAATAGCCAACCGATGTGACCCAGGCCGTGGTAGGGGTAAGTGGGTCACACCATGTTTGTATAGTTTGCCCATCCAGTCACCCAACAACAGAGAGTGGATACATAAGCTCCTTCACAGTGGGTTAGTTCTCCAAACAGACCCTCTCCGTTTCATCCGAGGTGGCTAAAGCAGCGTCAAAAGTTTTCTGTCATGTTACCGCCGCCCCCCATGCTCAGCAGTATCCAATGAGTTAACATTCTTCACAGTAGTGGGCCGCAGGAACCTACCGCCACATCCTCCTGCCTTGCTGCATAGCATATACCGCCATCTGCGTATGTAGCCCAATCCGTACAAATATAAATGAGATTGACGTCTTTTGCTCTCGCACACTTCTTCCAGGCGTGTTTCTCCGGTATTTCGCACGACGAAGAAACCCCTCGACTTTCGCTGCGATTTGTTCGAGTTACCTGCCAGACCAATTGCACGATGACTATTTCCTTTTGATCCTCATAGAGGTACTGACCAAAAAGATATCGAACACCCTGCCATCATGACGAATAAAGGAAGCAAAACAAACCGCAAGCTCGTTTCATCCCAATGGTATCCCCACTATTCTTTTCTCCCTAAAATGCATCTGAGATTTGGAACCTCAATGAGAGCGCAAGGCTTCCTCAATCCTCGACATTCGGACACAGAAAAAGTTTTCTCTGCAAAAGCTAGTATCTCTATCTCTGTGATGCCAATAATGGAAAATCGTGGGAAATTAAGGCGTATGAGGGGAATCGATTTTCGCATTTGGTAACAACACTCATAAAAGAACGCTCATAGCTTTCTCGTCTATGATACCAACTCTCTTATTTCGGCAATTTTCACGAAAAACAGGAGCAGACAAAGCAGCAGTGTCTTACTCTATAAAACATGCTGGCCCTGCAGAAGATAGGCGAAGCTACACTACCAGCTAATGACCAATGCGTTGCTATAACCTCAACACAAAAATTATTCTTTACATAGGCTCCAAACAGTCGATATCTCAGATATTCTTGCTCAGCGATCAGAAGCTTTGGCTGAGACTATTCATGTGGACAGCAGAGATCATGGGCATTTCATGCTATGAATATCATGTGAAGCACACCTACACATAATCATCACCAATGAAGAGAAGAAAAGCCTGTGGCAAATCTAAATGGCAGAATAAGCAACATTCTGAAGCTAGTCCTCGCTTTCTTTGGAGAAAGATGGGAAATCTTTTCTAAGCAGCAGAAGTCAAGATGGTAACACCTGCTTTTCAGAAACGTGGTGCAAAATCTCACGAGTGAGGACTCAAAGACGGTATGTCTGCATACTACAAGGAGGTGTTGGAGTTCAAGTCTTTTGGCCAACATAGAATGGGAAGAAGGGTACACTAGACCATATCGCATATTACCATACCACGTTATCGACAATCCTTCAATAAAAAGTAAGACGTCAAATCAAATCATTTATAGCGTGATGATCAACAGGGCAACATTCCATCAAGCTGGATCTTTAACAGCTACATATAAACAACTAACTCAGAGGAGGAACACTGTACAGATAAGTCGGCAAGTAAGCGTAGAAATATTAATACTCGATGCAGGACAACAACTTACTCTACGCCAATTTATCGATAAGAATTGGGACATCACGTATGTCCTTTTCACCGCAAATGTACCAGAAGGATTTCAAGCTAGAAGAGTTACAAGTGGCCATGCCGATAACCAATTGGGAATTTCACTCCCACAAACCACCATAACAGCGCACGTACCTGTCGTCATCATTCGGAGTACTGGAGCAAAACAACACTTATCCTAACAAATACAGGTGGAGATTTTATCACAGGCACGGATCTCTAGATCGCAGTTTTCTTAAGCCAAATCTACCAAACTACTACAGGTAAAACCAGACAGATGAGTCTGCTACCTAGGCAATGAAGCGACAGAGTTTTGTGAAAGCAGCAAGGGTAGCAAACATCTCCTTTCGAGCCTATATACTCACATTAAGTTAGTTGCTCCTTCCATAAGGACAACTCCCTGGCGCGCAGAACATAAAACATTAAGATTAGAAACAATAAAACACAGAGATTAGGTATGATTAGTAGTGCTGATTTTTGACGTACAATCGTTGAACACCGTTATCCAGCTATTGGACAAAGCATTCTTTCGCCACTGCTTTCACTACTCTGCCAGCTTATGCGCGATGGGCATAAGCTTCATCCTGTGGACCGTCTCGTGAGGTGAGAGCCTGGCAAGCAAGCGATCGATTGGTGTGCAGAACATGGTGTTCGCTTTATGTTGTTAATGGATACTCCGATGAGTGGGGATAATACAGAAGATCGCTTATTTAGATGCGAGAAATCGAACAAACATTATAGTAGAAAAGCTCCAAAGTAGATTGTTTTCAGGACGATCGGGCCGTAGGTGATTACCTGATTGCGAGCCATTTATCAAATGATTTCAGTACAGAAGGCTGGTTACGAGACAGCAGTATCATTGAAGCACCAACTCGGTTTGCAGTACTTCAAGAAAAGAACCACGCAAGAGGCACTGGTGGAATTTCTAAATACTAAAAAGAATCGCATTTCACCGATACGTCCAATATCACAGCATGAAGATTTTTCTCAAACAACAGTTGCTCTGACATAGATGCAGCCACCATTCTAAGAACAGGATATAAAATCAATTGATCTTTTATGGAACGTGCTGCTCAATTATGCAAGCTTTATACCTTTTCGAGCCTTTAAACTCATTCTCACCAGTGTTGCTCTTTGCAGGACCAGTGCACAATGGTAGGAGACGCCTCAGGCTGTGGCTCGTTTGTTACAGCAAAAGAAGGTAATACCGTCACAGCTTATCTCTTCAACATTGCGCAGACTCAGTAGCAACTGTGAAGCTAATCGCAAACCGACTGGCTGAATGCCCGACGTAAACTCTGCAGAAATTACTGATTTGAGCCTCCGCAGCTTTCTGAAAAATACCAGCATTATCGTTGATGCTGGAACGTGCCTCGCTAAGCCGCTTAATGGAGGTTTTGGAGCTTTGGCAATACCACCCTTCAACGCTCTCTTCAGCTCACATTGTCGCGCATGGATATGCCCTCTCGGACTTATGTGCGTGAGAACAACGCACAGAATGTACGCAACCATATCGTAAGAGCAACATGCTAACTATAACTTTTGGTGCTCCCAAGATAGCTCAACTGGATGGTGGCTGACAACCATGAATCGTGGGTAAGCTTGTCAGTAGCAGACAGAGGTCTTTCAGATGGAAAAAGTAAGGGATTAGACCCAACCATCGAATTCACGGACAAAGAAGACATGACAGAATATTATACGAAAGCGCGATCCTTTCTAGTGACACAGCGAACATCTCGGCCATTCTCTTCTTATTGCAGGCGCATATGGGATGCTGCTGCCGCACTGCAACGCGTGCTTGCCTTCTCAGCGGTGGTGTAGAAAAGTCACTGTTAGAACCCCCTCGCAATAACTAGACATCTGCACTACGTCCCAGAAGTCAGTATTAAATCTCGATGTCATGAGAGACATTTCTTTTCGCCTATCAACACAGATGACTGCACAGCTTTTAGCTTATAGGTCCAGGCCTCGGAACGAACCGACGACACAGAAGCTGTAGCACGTATCGGAACAGGTGAGACGCGTCAGCCCTTAGTTATTGATGCGGAGATGGCCTTAATATCTTGCGCTGATCATGCATAGATGGATACTAAACTAAAGACGTCTCGATGCAATTCTTACACCGCATTTTCGAGGAAATGCAACGCATAGGCCTCCTATTGCAAATGACTCTTTTTCTGCACCGACTGAGGCACAGGTAAATGGCGATAAAACACAGCTTCTTTATTATTCTTAAGCATTTTCACTGCAATTTGTACGCCTGAAGGCAAAACTTCTCTTTAATCTCCACAGTACATGGGATGGGCAACAGCAGGCAGCAGGGCGAGATTCTTACAGGCATTATACATGCGCTCTATTAGTCATAAAACACACACGCTATAGCTGTGCAGATTGGGAGTATATATACATGTAAGGTTAGTCAGCGAGGCTGTGCCGCTAGCAACTCGAAACTTCACCTCATTGCGTCCGATATTATTGAGGCTACATACCAAGCCTTCTCTACAACTTTCTTTCAACCAGAGACACAGAGAACTTGCCTTCGCCCAGATTTTTAATTTTAAAATGAGATTTTCGCCTCTCGGCTGTTTCTGCAATCTTTTTATTAGCACAGACAGGAAGTAACCTCATCGTAACCAGGAATGACTGAAAATGGCATTGGCATCTACTTTTCTACCTCAAAACAGCTTTTCACATTGTCGTAACAATGACGCGCACTTTCATACAAGCCTGGGCGCTTAGCTGCATATGCAGAAGTATGGCTCCACGTCGAACAATGTGGTGAGAGAGGCTTAGACGATGTAGCGGACAATTCAGAATATACGCGGCCCGGAACCCTTAAGTGGTACGCCTGATAAGAGCCAAGTCTATACAATCAAACTAAAGCCGCGTAGCTCTGCTCCTCTTTGTAAGTCCCACGCGCGATGGGATTTTACTAGGAATAAACACTTCTGTACGGATTACCTGGAGAACTTATCAACCCTTTCTATTACGAAAACCCATTGCGGACTCTGCTGAGAACTCTCGGAACACAGGAAATGCTGGTTGCTGCTGGGAATATCGACAAACTTGCACAACTTGCAGCCGAAGAAATTTTCAATATTCGTGAGATAGTCGTTTAGCATTGGCAAAGGAGAGGCTGATTTTATGGCCGCAAGATGGTGAGCAATTAAAACCAATGATGGCAAGCCTAGACAAACAAGAAGCTGGACTTTAAAACTTTTCCGAGAACTCACACATCTGAAACTCGCGTCAGTACAGTAAATTGCGGTCACCACAATATCTTATCGAAAATAGCGTGCTCAGCCGTTTTTCGTCTCAAAAAGGACCTCAATCAAGACGTACGATGCCAGCCCATCTACATTAGCATGACGCCTCGTGAAAATATTCCTCACAGTTGAAACTATACAGAAAAAGCAAGAAGAAGATGTATCGCACGTTGTTCCTGCTGTAGTTCAGTGAAGATTTTTGATGATAAACAAATATATACTATTTTTAGAAACGCCTGTTGCTCAACCCGGACGTATTGAACATCTTGGAGAGGATTTGTTTAATGATGAATACGCACATCACCTTTTCTCCTCGAAACAGGTGGGATTCTTCGCATTGAGGCAGAAGGACAGAATCAATAAAATGTAACATTCATATACTGACTCAGTCCTGTCAGCTTATAATATTCTTCTTTAATTCAAATGAAAAAGACTCTCGTTCTTTCCTTTGCTTCTTTTTGTGCTTCCTCGTGATGGCAGCGCAAAAGTGGTATATCATATGAAACACTTTTGTATTCACCCAAACAATACTGATAATACAGCAGCTCTTAACAAAGTTCCTCAAAACCATCCGCCAAATTGGGAGATAAAAGAAGAAATAGGTTTCTCTGGTTTGACAAAGGCACCTATAACTCTTCGCTTAGAAGAAGCTCCAGAGATAGAATGCTTTTATTTCAATCATGACCAACAGCCTTTACGCAAAACTGTTTTCCACCCAAATCACTATGAAAAATCTTTTACGATTGATGGAGGTGGAGCGCAGTTTCTCTCTCATGAGCCTTTACTCCCAATTGTTTTGAACTATTGTGAGAATGTCACATTACTTTTCGATTGATTTTGTTGACCCAACAAATAGAAACAAGGGAAATCATTAAAGAGTGACACCACAGGTCATTGCTTTAAACTCTCACCTTTTTCCCCACAATACGAAAGATTATCAGTGGCTCTTTACAGAACAAGGTATTTTTGAAACACTGGGAGAAAAACTGCGTTCTCATTTTGCGTGGGGCATAGGCTTGACAAAGAGACACATCACACTTCTTTATAACATCACGATTTAGGGCATAAACCTTCTTAACTGTCGCCAAGAAGGAGAATACTATGCCCCTAATTGGAAAAGACTTCGTGACCCAAAACTGGGAATATTGCAGCCATGCGCAATTATCATCGCCCCCTGCCCAGGTATCTTTCTTAACGAGATAAGAATACGAACTTCAAAATGTTACCGTTAATTACGTGGGGAATGGGACTTATCGCACAACGTTGTACAAATATAACCTCCGCTTTTAATGTATATCCGTCCAAAAGGGCGCTATCATCACAAGCAGATGCCACTCTATTTCCTCTCAATGCCGTGGAAAAATCATCCACGCAAAGGAATATATGAAGGCATGATGGACGATGCTATCAATGTGACATGGAGTATATCTTCGTATTCTTCAACGCAAGGATGATTATACCGCACTTGCGCTTTTATGCACAGTCAAAACCTATGGTTTTAATTGGGGAAACACGGGCGATAGTATCGCTTCATCAACCCACCACACTCGACTCTGTACAAACAAATGTTATCACGGCAATCCGCCCACAAGATGCCGTAACACTGCAAGGAATGAAGAGCTTTCTCACTCAGCCGCAGACCCAATACCTGCAGAAGCAGATTGCAGGAAAACCTCAAATGGACCTTCAACGTCGCACTACGATACGCACAATCTGTGCCTCGCGGCGCACTCTTTCAGTAGTCCAAGATACACTCTGTGTGATCTTTTCGATCACACGCCTAGGTTCAGCACCTTCTTAGTGGCGATGCCAATGGGTGTGGCCAAAGTGGCCCAGTGAACAATATAGTCATTCAGAAATCGTTTTCATCAACAGCTTTACAAGCAGATACCAAATTTACTAATGCGGTTATTTCCATCTATCCTGAAATTCCTGAACTCAGAATCAGCGAACTACTATCATAATCGCATTTCTATAGAAAATAATCTTTTGATACCTTCGACACCCGCAGGCATATAGTGTGTTCACCATCTAATTTTTAGAAACAACAAAAGTGAAGAAGAATTCAAATTTCCTCCATTCCTAAGCAATACCCAACCTATAATTACAGAAAGAGGGGAGAAAACAACGAAGAATTAGAATATTCTCCACAGAGCAAGAGGTTATAGCAATGCGTTTTAAAACGTCAAAATTATTTAACGCTGTAGAGTAAGGGCAACTTCCTTGAACACGGCTCAACACAAGATACAGAAATACAAAGATGAAATATAAAATAATCGTTCTTGATTTAGATGGACACTAACTCAACGATAAAAAGAAATAACACCACGCACAAAAAGAAGTACTAATCAAAGCTCAAACAGAAGAGTCAGTTGTTTCTCGCATCAGGCCGCGCACTACGGCATCACAGCAAATCGCTGAAGAATTGAACTACCACGCTTTGAAGGTTTATATTCTAGCCTTTAACGGCGGGCGTATTATTGACTTAGGAACAATAAGTGGTCTTTTGAACAAACGCTCAATCAGAATCTTGTCCCAAAAGCTCTACTATAGCACGTGAAGCGGGACTGGAAATTTAACTTATAGGGGTGGAGGGTATTATTGCAAAATCAAAGATCGTAGATCAATACGTTCAAATTGAAGCTCTATCAACAAGATGAAAGTAGAGGAAGCAAGTATTTCCCAAACAGCTGAATATCCTATTAATAAATGTCTCATTGTGGGCGCTCCCACCCTCTTCATCAATTAGACCACAATTGGCTGAACAACCAAAAGGAAAGATAGATATATATCGTTCTGCGGACTACTTCCTCGAACGTGTACCGTAGGTATCGACAGCAACTTCACTCAACCGGCTTTATCACAGAACCACACATACAATCTGGAAAGAAATCATTGCGTGTGGCGATAACTATAACGATCTAAGTATGATAAATTTTGCAGGTCTAGGCGTTGAAATGGCCAATGCTCCAAGCGAGATTCAGAAACAAAGCTAACCACGTCACTTACCCAACGAAGAGATGAAAGCGTCTCACGTAGTAGAAAAATTCATTTTAGATTGAAAATAAGAGTTCCTTCTGCAAATAATAAGGTGAAGCTAAGAAAGAAACATTCGCAATTATTACTCCAAAATACAATAGCATGTCAACTGAGCATCCTTATTCTGTCAGCTGGGATCCTTATTGTATTTTCAAACCGCACAAGGATATTTACGCAAGTCAATAGTAGAATTGAGGTATGGATATTTGGCAGGCTAAAACCCGAGAGGTTTCAGCCACCAAATGTCCGCCATGCCACTATTAATAAGTATCAAAACTCTTCATCTATCCAATATCTTACCTCATTGAACCTTTATATCAATTAGTTAAATCTGATAGTTTCTTTTTAAAATCTGGTCACATTTAACTAAGTGAAAATTTAATCTCTCACTTGAATAAGGGATTTTGATCCAATCTCCACCATCATCATCGAGTGCAGAGTGCTATCGGCCGGAATCACAAATATTGCAGAGAACAAGGTAGAAGTCATAAAACTCTTTCATTTCGGACCCAGAACGAAGAGATTTTAGGAGAGCTCAGTACCTTTTTATTTATGACTTTTGAAACTCATAGGTGAAGTAGGTTAACTGAGATATACATTGCCTTTTCCTAACAATAAAAAGTAAAAGGCTTCTCACTGTAGCCCCTAGAGCCCTTCGTCTATAACGGAATACAGAAAACTTACGAAATTGTCCTTCCTATATGAAAAATAGTTTCTATGTCCTCGATAGAGAGGATCTGAATAACTTTAGATTTTATCACACACTAGTGATATGTGATTTAATTTGATTAAATATTCCTCCATCTTTTTCTATATGTAAGAAAGTATTTCTCCTGAGACAATTGCATCTATATTTTTACAAAAGAGTTTCTGAATTACTCTTTTCTACTATCATTTTAAATACAGTTTAATTGTTCTGGTAAAGTTATTTTATTATTGTCAATTGAGTCTGTGTCAACGTAGTAATATAAACTCCTGACTCATATTGCTTTTGTGTTTAGGACTTTTACCTTGTGTAATACAAGAATGTCCTATAGATAAAATCATTAGATAGAAAATGCGTATTAATTTCACTCTTCTTTATTATCTGAAACTAAATTATCTTGAGGGGCATTTAATTTCAGATTCTTTTGTATCCCTTGAATGGATCCGCTGAAAAATCTTATAATTTTCAAGCTATTTTAGTATCATATTTGTCACCTTTCATAACCAGGACCATTATAGAGACGTGCAAAATGTAGCCCATCCTCACACGTATAGAGCCATGGCAGATGTGTCTTAATAGAACGTCTTGCCCGTTCCTCAGTCTTCTGTGTGTGTATAAGTTGTCTTACCTGAGATTAGAGAGTTCGTTCATTTAGGAACTCTTCCATTTATCAAAAAGTTTATAAACTCGTCTTTTCTCAGTAGAGAACATCCTTCATTAATGCTAATAGTTTCAACGCCCTGCGGAAATGGATTGTTAGTAAGAGTCTCTAACTATTTGAAATTAGTGGAAATTGACACTTTGTATGGGGCAGAAACTTATAGCTTATAAAGTCCTACATGCCCATCATGCACCACTGTTTTACACAGTTCCACGCTCCGCAATATACCGAAGTCCATCAAGATAATCTCTGATTAGTTTCGTGGACAAACTTTTGCGATAAAGTATTTTCGCCTGATGAAGCATCCTGAAACAGCATCACCCAAATGTTCTGAAAAGTATGTTGTATCCAATATTATTACTGCAGATTTGGGGTAGACAAGTAAAGCTGTATCATCATTGCTCAACCTCACGTCGTATGGTTCGCTCTGAACATTTATAAAGAGTGGATAGAGCAGAAATCGTTCGGATTTGCTGTCAGATAGTAATATTATTTATACGCAGACCACCTTGAAATTATTCAACCACAATCCTTGCAGGAATACATCTGAACAGAACGTCGATGCTCCATTCTTTTTAACATTTGAGTTTATTACAGAAGATACAGTTTTTATTCATAGGTTTTCAAATGCTGCAAAGGTAGTAAATAAAAAGCGTCTCCGAGAGGTTTCAGCCTACCAAATGTCCATACGCCTAGCAAATTACTGTCCTAAAAATGTGGAGGTTTCTTTAATCTTATCTTTTGTACATTGTAGAGAAAGCCTCAACTTCTACGAAAGAAGTCGAGGCTTTATGATATACAAGTCAACTAAAATTAGTCGAGCTGAGCAAGTTTATTTTTCAGAACCCAGAACTTTTTAATCTTGTGTTCGTAGAGTTCAATCATGAGGTCGTGCAGGACCACAATACTTACGTGGGTCGAATTCTCTGGTTTTCAGCAAACACTTTGCGTACTGCTGCAGTGAAAGCAAGACGAGAAGTCAGAGTCGATATTGATCTTTGCAAACAGCGCTCTTAGCTGCCTTACGAAGTTGTCCTCGGGATACCAACCGCATCAGGAAAGTTTGCCACCGTTAGAGTTAATCATATCAACATACCCTGAGGAACAGAAGAAGAACCATGAAGCTATGATGGGGAAACCAGGAAGTTCCTTCTAATACCGTCATCGAGGATGTCGAAAAGCCAAAGAGGAGGAACGAGAAGACCTGTCTTCGGATCGCGAGTACACTGTTCAGGCTTGAACTTGTAAGCACTCATGAGAAGTACCGATAGAAATCGCGGAGAGTCAACTCCCGTACGCTTTGTGAAGTCGATAACTTCTTCAGGACGAGTGTGTGGCTTTCTTCGGCAGCAACTTCATCTTCACACTCCGCCAAAACGCCAAGTTCACCTTCTACTGTTACATCGAACTGGTGTCATACTCAACAACCTTCTTTTGTCACGAGCGATATTCTCCTCATAAGGCAGAGAAGAACCATCGATCATAACGCTAGAGAAGCCCATATCTACACAACTCTTGCAGTTCGAAGCTATCACCATGGTCGAGGTGAAGAGCGATTTGTGATGGTTGCAACCAAGTTCCTTTGCATATTCAACAGCCCCCTGTGCCATAGCGCAGAAGAGTCTGGTTAGTAGTTACGAGCACCTTTTGAAACCTGAAGATTACCGCTCTTGAGTTTGCTGGATGCAGTGATGATAGCCTGCAACTGCTCCATATTATTGAAGTTAGTGCAGGAATAGCGTAACGCTATTGAGCTGCCTCTTAAACATCTCACGGTGTTAACGAGGCCTCAAAATCTTTGTATAACTGCCATAATAGTAAGTTATTTAATTAAAATGACCACAATCTTTCTAAACGTTGCAAATTTACTCTTTTTGCATAAGGAAAATTAGAGGCAATTTATTTAGAACTCTACGAAAAAGAAATCATGCATAGCTGCTTTGTTTATTAAGTATAACAGTGACTGTATATCAGAGTTACCAAAACACTCATGGTATTTCAACGAAACTTGTCCTGTCCATCATATCGAATCGGATGCAAACAGGTTGCAGCATCTTTTGCGTCATCGAGTGGAAGAGCTCATGAAACAGCATAAGTAAGCACCTCATTTTAGCATCCCAATGTACATACACTTTGAGTTTGCAGAATTTCTCTTTTCAGTTCATCGAGACGTACTATTGAAAGTTCCTTTATTATCCAACCAAAAGTTGTCAAGACGAACTAGGGGAAAGGCGGATATATCTGGTGCCACTGCGTGTCGAAAATAAATACGACTAGATTCTTGGCACCTGCTATTATCGTGTGAGTAACAGCATAAAAGGGATCTTGCTCCCAACCATTACCCTCTGCATCAGGAACAAGATTATACAAACGTTTTAGTTCCCAAGAACTTACCTCTGTGAGTTGTACTCCAACATAGTCGCTATCCTTTTCCACCATTAGTGTGCGCCCTCCAAAAGAATTTTCAGTCTCAGCCTTCATCTTATAATTATATAACCAAGATTGAGCCCTGCTCGGCTTCTTCGAGCAAAGGCAAATACTTTTTGGGGGACAGAAACGAAAATACTATCAATGGACTGCGCTTACAGTTCACCGGCAAAAATCAGGAAGAAGAATATACTAAGTTGTCTCATTTCAGGCGAAGATACAAATTTTCTTTAGCAAGATTTGCCAATACAAGAGAAAGTTGTAATTTTGCGCTCGATTCGACCATTGCACAAGTGTTACCAACATTTGAAAATAATAAAAATAGCTATAGCAAAATGAAAAAGGTATTCATCCCGAGAACTATCGTCCAGTTGTTTTCGCGCGACATGAGTAACATGGATATGTTTCTCTCGCGCTACTGCAAGACGAACGACACTATTGAGTTCGGAAGGCGAGACTTATCCAGAGTCGTTGAAACTCCAGTAGCTCCACATCCTTTCTATACTCGGTAAGAGCAAGCTCGTCGACACACGCAGGACGTGTTGATAAGTTCATGAGCCGCTACGGCCGTGCATCTAAGAAGTAATTCGCGGTTACTACTGAGCACAAACAAATAACAAGGAGTGTGTCGCATTTCGATACACGCCCTTTCTTTTCATTTGCTTCCACAAAACATGATTTTAGAATCTATTCGTATCGGGCTCATCGAGGTGACAGCGTGGGATGAAAACCTTGAACCTATGCTCCATACGCCATGCTCAAGTCGCAGTGGCAGATATCCACGAGGAGCGACTCACTATAGCTCAACAATCTGCTCAAGAGCAAGGACGAGAAGCTGCAAAAGAATACTTGAAACACGCCTGAAGAAGATGTGAAGCAAAAGACATCAATCTCATTTATATTTGCGACGGATTGAGCTCACATACGCAGATGGCGGTATATGCTGCTGCAACAAGGCAAGGGATGTGGCAGTAGAAGTTCCTGGCATACTACCTAGAAGAATGTTGGCAACTCGTGGATACTGCTGAGCATACAGGGCGGCATTGTTTCATGACGAAAACTGCTGTTACGACCGCTTTGCTTTTAGCCACTCGAGATGAAACGGAGAGGTCTGTTTGGAGAACCAACCACTGTGGAAGGAGCTTTTATATCCACCTCTAAACATTGCAGAACACGACTGGATGGAGCAAACCTATGCAAAACATGGTGGCAAACCCTTACCCTACCCACGGCCTAGGGTCCTATCGGTTTGGCTATTGAATCTGTATCGTGGAGATCTGCCCAGACTATCTTGTTTCCATGACCTCACAGCCTGGACAAATAAATACCACACCCTAAAAGACAGTAAAGGGAAAAAGTATAATCTTACAACTCGATGTATGCACATATCGCCCCTACACTCGCTTACAAACAATCTGTGGTACAAAGGTTTTTCTAGTATCTGTTCCACACTGCAATTTGGGGAAAACCAAAGTGCTCGTAGGGTGACAAAGCTTTAGGAGGAAGCAAAAAGTATGAAATAAGTGATGCTTCCTTGCGTTGGTTTCAAGGGACAGAAATTAGGTGTCCCAAACGAAATGAATTATGCGATGGACAGCTCGCCCATCCACTGTTTTACGACATAGACTTCCACTAGACATTGACGTGCATGATGCTGCCGAATGGTCATGTATTGCAGAACTTTCACAAATCTCAGCACAGAAGGTAGTCGTCCCATAGAAATCCCGGATTTCACACGCGGCCGCTGGAAAGAATTTTTCCACACAAATTCTTTTAATAAGATTAAAATAGAAGATACTTAACTATCTTTACAACTATCAGTGCGTTCCTATATATAGGAATATCATCCCTGAAGAGAACAAGCAGTAAGTCGAAACATTTGGCCCTCAAATTCTTTTTCATGAAAAACAAAAAGCACCAAAAAGAAAGCTCACCAATACACTACTACGGCGAACCATTGAAACGACAGAAATCAGAGCACCAGGCAAACTAAGAGCATAAAAAGTAGGCCAGATCAGTAGCAGTAAGAAAAAGAGAGATACAAACAATTGACCAACGCCAATGAAAAAGGTGTTGTACGCTTTCGTAGAGGTAACCAAAGGAAAGCCATTACTCTCCCATAAAGAAGCATCTGATAAAAATTATACCATCCCTGCACAAAGAGTTTTTCAAGATGTATAGTGACCATTAAATATTTGTCATATAGTCCACTGACAGCCCCTAAAATCGCCGCCAAAGCAAGAAGAAGAATCCAACGATTATGGCTAAAATTGATTCCTTCTTTCTTTCCACCCTACTAAGAAGGAAACAGGATAAAATTCCAAGTAGAACACCACCCCATTGCCACAAGTTAAGAGTTTCTCCAAAGACCAATAAAGCGCCAATTAATGTCATAATGGGCCGTGTCGCATTTATGGGCCCCACGATGGTAAGAGGCAGATGCTTAATGGCATAATACCTCACAAATCCAACTACTAAGCACAATAAAGGCCTTTAGGATTACATAAAAATGGGCACTACTTCCTAGTTGCGGAACGAAGTAAGATTCAGTAGGAACGATCCACCCCACAGCTGAGCCTATGATAGCGGGGAAAAGAATAGACAGTTGCACACTCACTGTATTTATCACTAATACAGGAATAACAGCATTGTCACGTAAAGAGAGTTTCTTGAAAAACATCATAAAAGCCTAATAATGCAGCAGAAAGAAACGCAAATAGAATCCAAAACATTACAATCAGAGATAGGGATATTGAATATCAACAAGAAAGAGTGCATTTTGCAGCACGGAATCAGCAGCTGCACAACGATCTTTACGAGCTATGACTTCTCAAATTGGGCCAGTGTCATACGCCCACGCCCCACTTCAATAAGTGTTCTCACAATGGCACGGAACCATATTACGCAAGAAACGATCGGCAGTACTTTCAAACCGCCAAAGATCTTTCATCCACTTGTTTCCATTCTGCTATTTGAACTCGACAATTATTTGTTTTTGGTATCCGTATGTACTTTACTGAAACTAGTAAAATCAATAACATTGAGAAGCAAAGATGCTGCTTTATTCATTAAATCAAAATCAATCGGACCATTAAATCTAGTGGCAAAATCTCTATAAAAAGGATTTTTATCTTGATAAATAAAAATAATGATAAGTACGTGCTGTTGCATCAAAAAACGAGCATGAGCATCATCAGCAACAAGAACAATACGCTGGATCGCAATATCTTCTGGTAGAAAACGATTGAGTTTGTAAGACAACTGTACACCATCTATCTCACAAGTATAATCAAAAAATGTGCCCACATCATTTTAGCAGACACACCAGCATCTGTACGCCCTGCTCCTGTCGTTACAATTTCTTGTCGCAATATGGTAGACAAAGCATGATTAATTTCTGCCTGCACGGAATGGGCATTAGGCTGTACTTGCCAACCATGATAATTACGCCCATCATATGAAAAACTGAATAAAATATCTCATTTGAGAATCACTGGAGAACACGTATTAATTTACATACAATAGTTCTCTACCGATAGGTTTAAAGAAAAGCCGCACCAGAAGGTACGGCTATTGTATTGGGAAAATTTGTTTTGGGGTGAGATTGCTTCTGCAGGAGCTTCTGTAGTCTCAACAGCTTCAGCTGCAGGTGCAGTTTCTTCAACTACAGACACAGCTTCAGAGCCTTCAGCAACTACTGTGAAGTGAACTTACTTCTACATCTTTGTGGAGCTTAACAACAGCCGTGTGAGGACCTACCGTTTTTGCATCCTTCATGACGATGATTTTACGGTCGATCTCAAGACCTTGCTTACCAAGTTCCTCTGCTATAGTAGTAGCATTTACAGAACCATAAGTTGAACCATTAGCACTTTAACCTTCATTTCAATAGAAATAGGTTTAATGCTGTTCAATTGTGCAGCCTGGGCCTCAGCGTCAGCCTTAATCTTTGCAATCTTCTTAGCGCGTTGCTTGAGTTCTTCCTCAAGTACCTTCAAAAGCAGATTTGCTTGCGATGATAGCCTTACCTGTAGGAATAAGATAATTGCGACCATAACCATCTTTGACTAGTTACAACCCTCGTCCTTGTAACCAAGGCCGATAATATTTTTCCTTAAGAATTACTTGCATAGTCTTGTTCCTCCTTAAATTATTTCATCAAATCTGTTACGAAGGGGAGCAGAGCCAAATGGCGTGCTCTCTTAACTGCCTGAGCAACACGACGCTGATACTTCAGAGAAGTGCCCGTAATGCGGCGGGGCAGAATCTTACCTTTGTTCGTTCAAGAACTTCTTGAGGAACTCAGGATCCTTGTAGTCAATGTACTTAATACCGCTCTTTTTGAAACGGCAATACTTCTTTTTCTTAACGTCGATTGACGGGGCGTTCAAATAACGGATTTCACTTTGTGCTTGTGCCATTCTTTTTAGTCCTCCTTTAATTTACTTGTTACGACGCTTTTCTGCGTACTGAGCTGCATACTTGTCAAGTTTCACCGTGAGATAACGGAGCACACGCTCGTCACGACGATAAGCAACTTCCAGTCTCTCATCACCTCAGGTTCTGCTTTGAACTCGAGGAGAGTATAGAAACCAGTGGATTTCTTTTGAATGGGATAAGCCATTTTCTTCATACCCCAGTTCTCTTCGTTCAGGAGTTCTGCCCCCTTTTCGGTGAGCAAAGCCTTGAACTTTTCTACCGTCTCCGTCATCTGTTGTTCCAGACAACACGGGAGTCAAGATGAAGACGGTCTCGTACTGATTTGTCATACGTTTAATAATTTAATTAATTGATTTATGCTAAAAAGCGCTGCAAAAATTACAATATTCTTTCGACATTACAAAATATTCTTCGTTATTCATCCAGTTCTCCAGATTTCAAATATCATTCAAGTTAAAACAAAAGAATCTCACATGAACAGACCAATGAAAGTCTGCCTGTGTAGAGATTCCCATATATATGAAAAACTCTAAAGAGTCAAATTTAAAGTAGAAGATTATTCCCACCCAAGAGCAGAAGCACCCAAAACTGCGGCTTCAGATCCATTCAAGGAACTAACAAGCAGATGGGCCTTACCGCGATATGTCATCAAGCTATTCTCCTCATAAGCTTTAGCTATTGGATCCATGAGCCAGTGACCTGCTTTTTATTAATCCGCCAAAGAATATAAAGGCCTCAGAGCATTAAACAAAGCAAAGTTTGCACAGCTTGACCTAAAATACGGCCAGTAAAATCAAAGATATCTTTTGCTACTTTCTCGCCAGCTTCTGCTGCTTTAAATACATCGAAACTCGTAATATCCTCAGGCTTTAAATCCCTCAACATACTTGGTTCGTCAGTGCTTTCTAGCATCAAACGTGCAGTACGTGCTACACCTGTAGCAGAACAATAAGTTTTCCAAACAGCCTTTTACAGCCACAACCACAGACACGAGCTTCTATGGAACGATCAACAATTGCATGACCTAATTCACCTGCAAATCCATCAGAACCATAAACGACATTTCCATCGACGACAATGCCAGAACGAAACTCACCCTGTGCCAAGGGTTATCATAATGAAGTTCTTCATACCACGAGCTATACCATATGTCATTTCGCCCAGTGTTGCTGCGTTTGCGTCGTTTGTTACGCGTACAGGAACACCTAATGCCTCCTCAAAAAGAGAAGCAATAGAGTACAGTGACCTCTCAGGCCAAATTAGGAGCATTTTCAATATTTCCTGTATAAAAATCTCGCATTAGGGGGCACCAATTCCCATACCTTTTTACAAAACTCAATACCGCCGATCAAATCTAATGCGGGTTGCAAAGCTTCAACTGCAGCTTTAACGTAATCATTTACATCGGGATAAGCCTTTGAACCAAATTACCGTTTGAGCTTTTATTGTACCTCGTTGACTCAACAACGCTAAAAACAGAATTTGTTCCGCCCATATCAAGACCGATCACGTATGGTTTCTCAAAATCCTCTGCCATAATTATCGTAGTATTTTTATTCGTTTAAATAAGTTGGTTATGTAATATTTACTTTGCAAAAGTACAATTTTAAAAATAACTCGCAAAAATTTTTCTTCTTTTATCCTTTAATATCATATGCTTTACACTTCCTACTCACGTTTCTAATCACACATCAAATACGAGATCAGACTTTAAGATACAATCATTTAATTTTGCGGTCTGATTATATTGAAGTAACTTTGCACCTGCAATGGATATTTTTACCGATTTCATAGGTATTTTTTTCAAATTAATGGTGAAGGGCTTCTTATTGGCATCTTTGCCTCTGCTCTATGGGTCCTGTAGGTATCCTTTGTATTCAGCGAACTATGCGCAAAGGAAAGCATTATGGAATGGCAACAGGGCTGGTGCAGCCATTAGTGATATCTTCTATGCACTTTACTGACGGGGTTTGGCATGTCGTTTATGATGGATTTCACTGACGATCAGCGCAATCTTTTTCTGGCTAAAGCTCGTTGGTTCAATAATGCTTTTTACTCTTTTGGTATCTGGACACTCCAATCTGACCCAAAAGAAAAATTGTTCGTCCACCACAAAATAGTAAAGGAAAGGGACGCTTTTCATAATTTCCTTTACGGCCTTTTTCTTACTATCTCAAATCCTCTCATTATCTTTTTATTCATAGCACTCTACAATATGCTAACATTTGTCATCCAGATCAACCTCTGATGATGTGTAGGCTACATAAGTATCATGGTAGGAGCTATGATGTGGTGGTATGGACTCACTTATGTTCTCACAAAAGCCAAGAAGAGTTTTTGAGTACGTGGTATAATTAGGCTCAACCAAACAATTGGATGGGTTGTTGTTATTGTAGCTGTCAGCTACGCTTGTATGACAATTTTCCACCTGTCACTCTATTAAATTTTCTATTATGATTATTGCCAACAAGCTCCGTTCTTCAAACCGCGCGGAATATCTTCTCTATATGTGGCAAGTGGAAGATATCCTTCAGTCCTACCAATGTAACATTGATCGTATCAAGATGAATACTTGAATCGCTTTACTCTCACGCCTGAACAAGAAAAAGAAGTGGAAGAATGGTACAGAAATCTTTGCGAGATGATGATCAGTGAGGGAAAAGAGAAAAAGGACATCTCCAAATCAATTGCAACACACTAGAGGGACTTATGAAATCAATGCTCAACTATTGAAGTCTGAAAAGTTTCCTTACTATAAGAGTATGTATTATCGCGTTCTGCCTTATGTGATAGAAATTAGGGCTAAAGGAGAGAAGAAAAAGAAAAACGAAATAGAAACTTGTTTCGACATTCTTTATTGTACGATGTTACTACGACTTCAGCACAAAGAGATTTCCGCCGAGACTCAAAAAGCAGTAACGGATATTTCGACACTGCTGGGACAACTATCCGACTATTTTCTAAAAATCAAAAAGAAGCAATAGATTTCTAATAGAACATATTAGTTACAGGGAGCAATGGGCAGTTAGGTTCTGAAATTCGGCTTCAAGCATCACTTCACAAAGACTGGCATTTCTTTTTACCGATGTTGAGGAACTCGATATTACAAAAGCCTAAAGAGATTCAGGCCTTTATTCAGATAAAGAAAATCAACATTATTATTAACTGTGCAGCTTTTACAGCGGTGACAAAGCAGAAAGTCAAGAAGAACTTTGTGATCTACTAAACCATAAGGCTCCAGGTTATCTAGCAGAAGCTATTCAGAAAGTAGGAGGTTCGCTCATTCATATCTCTACAGATTATGTTTTTGATGGAACGAACCATATCCCTTACAAAGAAGATTTCCCAACTTGTCCTAATAGCGTTGAGGGTGCACAAAACTAAAGGAGAAAAAGCTGTCATAACAGCTTGTCCTAGTGCTATCATCATTCGTACGGCATGGCTTTACTCCATTTTCGGCAATAACTTTGTGAAAAACAATGATACGCCTAGGCAAGGAGAAAGAAGAATTAGAGGTCGTCTTCGATCAAATCAGACACCTCACTTATGCTGCAGATTTAGCAAAAGTTATTTTTAGATATCATAGAAAAGAGTCCTATCCCTGGCATCTATCACTTTTCGAACGAAGGAGTTTGTTCCTGGTACGACTTTACAAAAACTATACATCGGTTGGCTGGCATAAAAAGATTGCCACATTAAGCCTCTCCACACAGAAGAATATCCTACACCTGCAAAACGTCCACATTATTCCGTTTTAGATAAAACTAAAATTAAAGACACCTTTGATATAGAAATTCCTTGGTGGGAAGATTCTCTCAAGATATGTATCGATAAACTGGAAAAATAACAGAACACACAACGCACCATATATATAATAATGAATCAGGAAATTGAACGCAGGCGAACATTCGCCATTATTTCCCCATCCAGATGCGGGTAAAACGACACTAACTGAAAAGCTTCTACTTTTCGGTGGCCAAATTCAAGTAGCTGGAGCTGTCAAGAACAATAAGATTAAAAGTCTGCTACATCGGATTGGATGGAAATAGAGAAACAACGTGGTATCTCTGTAACCACTTCTGTGATGGAGTTCGATTATGAGGGCTACAAAGTTAACATCCTCGACACTCCAGGTCATCAAGACTTTGCCGAGGACACGTTCCGCACACTGACAGCTGTCGATAGTGCAATCATTGTCGTTGACAGTGCAAAAAGGTGTAGAAAATCAGACACGTAAACTGATGACGGTTTGCCGTATGCGCAAGACGCCAGTAATCATTTATATAAACAAGATGGACCGTGAAGGTCGTGACCCTTTGATCTTCTTTGATGAACTTGAACAAGAGCTGCAAATAAAAGTTCGCCCACTTTTCTTGGCCAATCAATCAAGGACAGCGATTCAAGGGCGTTCTATATATCTATGAACAGAAACTCAATCTTTTCACTCCCGACAAACAGCACATCACAGAAAAGGTAGAAGTTGATATTCACTCTGATGAACTTGAAAAGCACGTTGGACAAGCTGATGCAGAAAAGTTACGTGAAGATCTCGAAATGGTAGATGGTGTTTACGATAAATTCAATCATACAAACTACCTTGATGCTGAGGTTGCACTCTGTTTTCTTTTGGTTCTGCCCTCAACAATTTTGGCGTGAAAGAATTGCTCGATTGCTTTGTAGAGATTGCTCCCAGCCCTCGCCCTACCCAGGCTGAAGAGCGACAAGTAATGCCCGATGAACCTAAGTTCACAGGTTTTATCTTCAAGATTACAGCAAATATCGACCCTAACCATCGCTCTTGTATTGCTTTTTGCAAAATTTGTAGTGGCAAGTTCACACGAAATATGCCCTATCTCCATGTGCGACAAGGCAAAATGGTACGTTTCTCCTCCCTACTCAATTCATGGCGCAGCGCAAAAGCACCATTGATGAGGCATGGCCAGGTGACATCATTGGTTTGCCCGACAATGGGATTTTCAAAATTGGTGACACACTGACAGAAGGAGAAAAATCTTCATTTCCGTGGCCTCCCAGCTTCTCTCCAGAAATGTTCAAATACATAGAAAAATGCTGACCCGATGAAAAAACAAAGCAACTTAACAAAGGTATCGAGCAGTTGATGGACGAAGGTGTTGACAGCTATTTGTAAACCAGTTTAATGGACGAAAAATCATCGGCACAGTAGGACAACTTCAATTCGAGGTTATTCAGTATAGATTGAAAAACGAATATAATGCAAAATGCAAATGGGAACCCATCTCACTCTACAAAGCGTGCTGGATAGAAAGCGATGATGAAGCAGAACTTGAAAAGTTCAAACAACGCAAATATCAATATATGGCAAAAAGATCGTGAGGGACGCGATGTATTCCTCGCTGATTCTGGCTATATGCTCACTATGGCACAACAAGATTTCGAACACATTAAGTTTCACTTTACAAGTGAGTTCTAAAACTTATTATACTCATTAAAACAAAAACACGGACGCTTCTTTTGACTGCGCCCGTGTTTCATATTTAACGTGAGTTCGACGAATTTAGAACAAAGCAAGCTGTGTGTCAATAGTCCTTTGTACATTGATACACGGCTTCTTTGAAACAGGCAATAGGCAGCAATGGCGCCTAATAAATTGACGATGAAATTGATACTGTCCTAAAAAGTGTGTAAGCTCCAAAGTTCTTATATTTGTAGTGAATAAAATCAAAGAAAGAACAATGAAGCTTACAAGTGAACAAAGATCGGAATTAATTTCTGAACTGGCCTCAGTGAGGCAGGTTTTAATGAGTTGTTTTCGCGTGCTTTTTGGAGAGTTTTTCCAAGCAGGAGCGATCCCTCTTTCTCGAGGAACATAAGGGTGAACAAGCCAATGGTTTCCGTCCCCGGCGTTGGCGGGGTCATGGTTGGAGTTTTCAACTTCGCATCCCTCGCACGCGTTCCAATGCTTTTCAACCCATCATTCTTGGTATTTTATCCTCTCAGGAGAGTGAGCGCACGCAGCTTTTTTACGAGTTGTATTCCCGTGGACTCTCCTGTGAAGACATTGCCGAGGTGGGTCGTCGCATCTACGGTCACCTTTACAGCAAACAGCAGGTGAGCTATCTGGCTGGGGCTTGTTATAAGGAGATCCAAGAGTGGCTTTCGCGCCAACTTTCTCCTCACTATTTAGCCGTCTACATCGATGCCACGTTCTGTTCCACGCGTCGCGACGGAAGCGTCTCAAAGGAGGCATACTACACGATGTTGGGACTACTGCCCGACGGTAGTCGCGAGGTGCTCACGGTAGTAAATCACCCCACAGAAGGCGCAATTGCTTGGGAAATGGAGTTGCAAGCCCTCAAGGAACGCGGTGTGAAACAAATAGACTTGATTATATCCGATGCTTTGAGCGGCATCGAAAAATGCGGTATGTTCGGCTTTTCACGGCACTGCACCAACTTTGCGTTGTGCATTTCAAACGGAAAGTGTTGAACACCGTCTCCTCGAAAGACAAAGCCGAGGTCGGCGAGGAACTCAAAGCACTCTTTTCCCATGGAGCATACCGACATGACGCCTCTGTGGCCTATGAGAATTTGCGTATCTTTGCGCAGCGTTAGCAAAAGTACCCGAGCCTTGCTCGTTTGGGCAATGAGCGCAACGCGGCCTATCTTTTACCCTAGTTTGAGGTTCTCCGAGAGTGTGCGCCGAATGATTTACTCTACCAACTGGGTGGAACGATTGAATCGAAGTTACAAGCGCACTTTGCTCATGCGCGGGGCGATGCCTTCTCCCGCCTCTGTAGTTTATCTCTTGGGGATCTGTTGCCAAGGAGAAAACAGAAGGGACATATGCAAGACGGCTGCCGTATTTTTGGGGAGTGGAAAAATATGGTAAAAATGGCGAAGAAATATCAACATCACAAATTGCCCTCATGCTTGAGGGTACCCCAAGCATGAGGGCAAGGACGAGAGAATCTTACACACTTTTTCGGACATTACCATGAAATTGTCAAAGCATCTATGTCTGGAGTGCTCTACCTGCGCAATATTCTTAAGCTCGTCATTCACAGTTTCTATAATGGCTCTTTTTCTGAGTAAAAAGTCTGTCAGAAACACTCATTAAAAGCTCCTTTCATGTTACTTTTTCAACTTGGTAATAAGCTGTATTCCATCAACGAAAAAGCCTCTGGAAAAAGGTTCTTACTGATATATCCTTGTCACCGAAGAGTTTTTCATGTATGAACTCTACAAAAGCTTTGTACTCAAAAGGCTTACGGTCATCAAGATCTCCCGGCGTTATCATAAAGTTGAGAAGCTCTCCTTTCTCATTACAAATCAAATGTAATTTGAAACCGAAGAACCAACCCATAGAACATTTCCCTCTTTGGGCTATGCCTTTGAAAAACTTTGTGAATATGTATTCTTTGGTTCTTACAGACACGCAGTGGTGTGCTGTCAACGAAGCTTATGCCCGTGCATTTGCCCAAGAGGACCTTCTTGATAAACAAGGTTAGGGTATGACTACATCCTTTTCCAATTCTACTAAACGGTTATAAGAAACAACATTGGGAAACAGATGGCGAAGATGCTTGCATACTTTTTCAAGATAGAAATGTTTTAAAAGCAGCGATAACCAGAATCGTGAAAAAGAATCATTATCAGCATGACTTCTGCCTTTTGACATTCTAGAATTTCGATGATATTTTCTTTTTTCCAATAGGTTTTAGTGTATATTTTTGCTATCATAGCATCAAAAAACTTGCAGAAGTCGTCTGCCATACAAAAATATTTCAATAACTTTGTCTTCGGTGATCATAGCGATTTTTGTTTGTAATTCTATGTATATCAACACCTTAAAGTTATAACAAATTTCGCTAATCACCAAATTTATAGACATTTATAATTCGTCGAACTCACGTTAATATACATTCAGCAGTAGAATTGCATAGAAGTTGTATTGAGGATAAACTATACCAAGAAAAACTTATCTGACCTTGAACTTATTTTTAAAGATTTTTGATGATCTGAGCATGGAGAAAAGGAAACTTATTACTTTATCGATGAATAAAGTCTGGCAAGAAACAAATAAAAACTTGGACGATTCAGTAAATCGATTTATTGATTTAGCTGAAGAGTTCGGCTTTTACAATACCTGATGCTGTTTTTGGAAGATCACGTTCGTAACTCATGTTATGCTGATAAAGTCAATGAAGCTGTTATTAACTTTGATGGGAAAAGTTTACAAATGCAATGACGTGATTTTACAGATGAAAGACAGGAAGGAATGTTAGACAGTGATGGAAACATTATAATGGAACAGTATTCATTCAAAAAGAAATGAAGTCAGGATTCAGAACAAGCAATGCAAACAATGTTCAGTCTTTTCCTATATGTGGTGGTGGCTGTAGCCAAATTGCATTGGAAAATGCAGGAAAAAGATTACTGTATAGGAAAAAGAAGGTATGGAAGAATCTATAAAACATATGTTCTTATCTAATTATTGCATAAAAAGAAATATATGAGAAATATTCTATCAACAGTATTTATCCTCTTGGCGTTAACAGTAAATGCTCAGAATTTTACAGGGCGCATAATTGACGAACAAGCGCAGCCGATGTCGTTTGCCACTATTTCCCTACTCAATTCTGTAGATTCAACAATCATTGCAGGAACGGTTTCAAACGATGACGGAACTTTTTCTATACAAAACACAAACAATCACACTGATGGGTTGTTGAGAATATCGTATATAGGATATGGAACTAAATATTTAGATGTAAAAGCAGGGGATGTCGGGACCATTCAAATGCAACCCAATGAACATGTCCTGAAAGAAGCTGTGATAAAAGGGCACAAAACCTATCATAAGGCAAGAACATGAGAAAACAATCTTTGACCCGAAGCTAATAGCAAATATTGAAGCTATGAAGACCTTCGATGTGATGAAATTAGCTCCAGGAGTAATCATCATGCCAAATGGAAAAATACAAATAGCAGGAAAAAGACGCTGCTGTATTTGTTGACGGCAGACAGCTTTCGAGTGATGAACTAACGGCTTATTTGAAAAGTTTAAGAACTTCGGATATTGATAAAATCGAGATAATGAGAAACCACGGAGGCGTAAACGATGCAAGCATTGCAGGTGGAGTCGTCAATATTATCACACAGAAAAACGCATAGGGCTTTGACGGCACCGCCGATATATATGCTTCAACCCCCAAGATCGGTTTTTACCACCACACTTCCACTATGAATTTCTTTTTCGGTCGTAAACTGTGGAATCTATATGGCATGTATTCGTATACACAAGACAGGAGTAAAGCAATACAACGAAACTACAAACAATTATCTTTATAACAACACAAAACATTACAGTGTTGGAACTTATCTTTCAAACTTGAAAGAACATTTATACCATATCGGTGCAACATACAGCCCTAACAAGGCATACTCTTGGTTTAGAACTGAACGGAATAAGTCTGTCACCTACTACCGACAGGGGACAGAATGCACAGACTTATTATATCTTGGAGCAGGCATATCAGGAAAATGCCTATCAAACTTATTTAGCGCATTCCGACTTTTTACAACATCGTAGCCTCATATTCATGGAACATTGATGAACGGAACAGTAACCTTAAATTCCTATTGAACTATAGCAACAAGAAGTCCTTGTCGGACAATGAACTCGATAGCAAGTATTCGAGCTTATCAAAAATATGATGTAAATGAGCGCGATATTACACATTCCAATGGACATGGTACATCAGCGACACTTGACTTCCGGAAAAACTATGTCAATGGGTGGAGCATCAGATTGGGTGAAAAAATCCAGAATAGTAAGCGAATCAGTGCCTTTAACAGTTCTGATAATCTTTCTGGAACGTTGATAGATACTAACTGGAACTACAAGGAAAACATCGCTGGAGGTTATATTGGGACATCAAAGGAGGCTGGAAAGTGGTACCTCTGTGGAATCATGCGTATGGAGAATACGAATGTAAAAGGCAATGCAACTGGCAGTAATAGCGTGAGTAAGAATTATACCGATTGGATCCCTTATCTTTATATCTCTTACAATACCAACCGACAATATAATTATTCGCTGTCCCTATACACGTACCATCTACCGCCCTCCATTTTCGCTCATGAACGGCTATGTCAATCGTATCTCTGATGTACTCTATGACAAAGGTAATCCCGACCTGAAAGCGGAGCTGACAGATGTACTGGAGTTTTTCAGCCTCGTATGGCAGGCATTCTTTTGCTATAACATTCCGTCATAAGCCGAATGCCATTACAGAACTGTTCGAAGTACAAGATGGCATTACCTACCATACTAATGTTAATTATGAAGTGAATCAACTGGAACAATGAGTTATTCATATAGTGGAAACATACTGAGCTGGTGGCAATCAAACTTTTACGCTGCTGAGACCTATACAAGCATTCCCAGAAGCTATAACAGGAAGCATTTGCTTGGCGGACAAGTTAATTGGAATAACCGTATATCATTGAAGAACGTGGGAATATTATCTCTGGATTTTTATTGCACATCACCAACGATTATTGGCACTTCCTACCAGAAAGGATATGCCACTTTGGATTTGACAGCCGAGCACTCTTTTTAAGGAACACTCTAACACTGCAAATCGGAGTTAACGACTTGTTCAATGGCTCTAAAGTGCGAATCAGCAATAAAGTGCCAACACTTGATTACAATGCATATATGAAAAATCAGAGCCAACTAGTTTGGTGCCGTCTGACTTTCAATTTCTCAACAAAGGTAAAAGTCGACGAGAATAGAATTCAAAACGACAATAATATAGAAATAGATTATAAACCCTCAATTCGGTTTAAGAAACGCTCTTTCATGAGTTTCTTAAACCGCACACTCATCCTTTTCGGCCTTGATCTAAAAACCGAAGTATAATTGTTTCACGCAAATTATAGGTTAGAATAAAAGTGAGCTGTTTTACACCCTGCTTTTCTTCCTCTCAAACTCCATATTGATGGAAGGTTTGGTGTCGTAGAAAGCATATGCAGCAATGCCAGCTAAACGGTTAACGATGAAATTAGAGATACTTCTATGGCGTGTGTGAACTATCTGTGCAACGTTCTTCAACATATCATTGATGGTTTCTATGATACTTCTCTTGCGAAGCATGATTTTATCATGCACATCCATTAATCTGTTCTTCATATTAGTCCGTATTCCAGTTACGATGTGCACACCTCTATCAAAGAGTGAAGCAAACAGTGATTGAGAGATATAACCTTTATCGGCATATAATTTTTCCAAATAAATCCTTCGTCAAATCGTTGAATACTTTTGGGTTACGGTCGTCTACATTGGCTCAGGGTTAGAGCAAAATTGAGTAGTTCGCCTCGTTCATTACACAAAAGATGAAGTTTGAATCCATAGTACCATCCCATAGTACTTTTTCCTTTTTGAGCGTACCCTTTGAATACGCGATTACGGGATTGTCTCTTATTTTCGCACACAGGAATACGTGTAGAATCGATAAAGGGTATTCCTGTACACTCGCCCATTAATCCCAGTTTGAGAAATAGCAATAAGGGTATTGCAACACGAGGTATACGCTCAACAAAGCGTGTATAAGAGAGTAGATTGGGAAACTCTTTTTAGTTCTCGGCAAACATAAAAGAGATAGAAAATGTTTGAAATTCCGAAAAGTATTGCTGTGAAACAATATAAGAATTGTGATCATTTCAGCATCACTCATTCGTCCTGTTCTCTTGCGATGTTTTGGACTATCGGCAGAGGGATTTGAGAGCGAAAAGAGGTTTTATTCAATTCTAAATTATATTCTTTTGCAAAAATCATCTGCAATACAATAGATTTCCGTAACTTTGCTGACAAGTTTCATGAGGATTGTTATTTTTGTTATATGATTGATTATCAACAGTAAATATACAAAAAACAATCCTCTTTTTAGACTTTTATTGAAACTTTTTGAGGAAAAAGAAGAACTGCTTATCCCGAATTGGGGTTACTTGATTACAGGGCAATAAAGAATTATCCCACTTTGTCATATTGCTTTTTAATGTAATTTCGCGCAACCACTTTTGACTTCTATGAGTAACAAGAAATTTCAGAAAACGACATCAGAGAGAAAGCTCTTCTTGAGCGTCCCAGACCGCTTCCTCGCGAATGGCAGGAAGATATTCGGCAAGCCGTTGAAGTAATGAACCGTGGCGGTATTATTCTTTATCCCACTGATACCATTTGGGGATTGGGCTGCGATGCCACTAATGAGGAAGCTGTCAAAAAGATCTATGAAATCAAACACAGAGTTGATTCTAAAGCACTCATTACTCTTGTCGATTCCGAAGCAAAAGTACAGTTCTACGTTCGTGAGGTGCCCAATGTGGCTTGGGACGTTATAGAACTCAGCACAAAACCCACAACGATTATTTACGATGGAGCGCGCAATCTTGCAGCTAATTTGTTAGCCGAAGACGGTAGCGTAGGCATTCGCATTACAAAAGAGCCTTTTTAGTAAGCAGCTATGTTTTCGCATGAAGCGAGCAATTGTTTCCACTCTGCTAATATCAGCGGAGAACCCTCTCCCCATAAATTTCGTGACATTTCTGATGAAATTTTAGACGCAGTTGATTACGTATGCACCAGCCGCCGTAGCGAGAAAAGTAATCCGCCAGCCTCAAGTATTATCAAATTAGGAGCAGGCGGTCTGGTGAAAGTCATTCGCAGATAACCTCATTTGAGTTGCCATTTATGGAAATTATCCTCAAAAGCTTTAACATCTGGAGAGAGAAGCACCTCAGTGCACGCCAATTTCTGCTCTTGCTAGCATTCCTTGCTGGCATAGGCGCAGCTCTAGCTGCACAGTTCCTCAAGTGGCTTATCAGTGAAATAGAATTTCTACTCACCTATCAATTCGACACTACTCGAGCGCAGTGGCTCTACTCTTGTCTATCCGATTATTGGCATCCTGCTAACGGCACTCTTTTATTAAGTATGTCGTCAAAAGACAACATTGGGCACGGTATCACGAAGATTCTTTATGCCATCAGTCGGCAGCGCGGACACATTAGGCAGCACAACTGTTGGTCGAGTGTCATTGCTTCAAGTATAACAATTGGCTTTGGTGGCTCTGTTGGAGCTGAGTCACCTGTCGTGCTGACGGGCGCAGCAATAGGCTCCACCTTAGGAAACACATTCAAATTGGACCATCGTACCTTAATGATACTGGTGGGGTGTGGTGCATCGGCTGCCATTGCTGGCATCTTTAAAGGCACCTATTGCTGGCGTAGTTTTTCACATTGGAAGTTTTGATGTTGGATATGACGATGTCTTCTATCGTTCCGCTTCTGATTTCTGCCTTAACTGCAACTTGCGTCACCTATTTTCTAACAGGTACGGAAGCAATGTTCAATTTCCACCTCAATGCTCCCTTTGTGGTAGAGCGTATTCCTACCTCTATATTGCTCGGCATCGTTTGCGGCTTACTATCACTCTACTTCACTAGAGCTATGAGTTCCTTTGAACAAGTGTTTGGACGCATCAATAATCTATACTATAAGGTAGCACTTGGAGGTATAACCCTAGCTATCCTCATTTATTTCTTTCCTTTGCTTTATGGTGAAGGCTATGAAACAATTAGCCATATCATCAATGCCAAGAGTCTAACAGACTTAGATAGACTGATGAACAACTCTCTCTTTTATGGACATCCAGAGCTATTATTACTTTATCTATCACTCACTATCATCGTAAAAGTGTTTGCTACCACGGCTACAAATGGTGGCGGTGGTTGTGGCGGTACTTTTGCCCCTAGTCTCTTCTTGGGGTGCTTAATGGGCTTTGTATTCTCCTGCGGTTGGAACGAGTTTCATCCATTTGACATATATCTACCATTCCAAAACTATGCACTTTTAGGTATGGCAGGTTTGATGAGTGGAGTGTTCCATGCACCATTGTTAGGCGTATTCCTTATTGCAGAGCTGACAGGGGATATGATATGTTTGTTCCATTACTTATCGTAAGTGCTGTATCCTTCATCACTATCAATATTTTTTTGAGAGGCATAGTATATACGCCATTCGTCTTGCTCGTCGAGGCGATTTGCTCACGCATCATATAGACCAAAGTATCTTAACATTGATGTCTCTAGAATCTGTTATAGAGAAAGAACGCCCCACGTTCTCTCCCGACACCCGATTGGGGCAAATAGTACAAACCATCTCAACCACAGGAGGAGAAGATTTTGCTGTAACAGACCGAAAAAGGTACACTATTGGGAATCATCAACTTGCGCAAAATCCGTAAATTTATTTTCCGTAGCGAGCTCTCATCGTCTCATACACTGCTGAACAACTCATGCAACAACCTGCTGCCGTTCTAAATGTGGACGATACGATGCAAACCGTCATGGACAAATTTCAAGGTAATGAGGCAGAGTTCTTCCCTGTTCTTCGAGCTAATCACACGTTTGCTGGTTTCGTATCAAAAACTCATGTTTATAGCTCTTACCGACAACTCATCAAAGATTTCTCACAAGAATAATAATGACAAAAAGAAGATTTAAGAATCGTATATGGGCACTCCCGATTTTTGCTGTGGAGAGTCCACGTCGCCTTGTGGAAGGTGGCTATAATGTTGTGGGAGTGATCACTATGCCCGACAAGCCTATGGGGCGTCATCAGGATCAACTCTCGCAATCAGCGGTTAAGAACATGCCGTGGAGCACGGATTAAGGTTGCTCCAACCTGTGAAACTGAAAGATCCTAACTTTATTGAAGAGCTTCGTTCACTAAAAAGCCGACTTGTAAATTGTAGTAGCATTCAGAATGCTACCTGAAAATAGTATGGGCTATGCCACGCTTAGGAACGTTCAACCTCCATGCGTCACTCCTTCCACAATATCGCGGAGCAGCCCCTATAAACTGGGCTGTTATCAACGGCGACACTGAAACAGGCATCACTACCTTCTTCCTTCAGCAGGAAATTGATACGGGGAATATCATCCAGCAAGTGAAAGTTCCCATTCTCGATACTAGATAATGTAGAAGATGTACACGACAAACTCATGGTACTGGGTGGCAATCTCGTATTAGAAACAGTCGACAATATCATAGCCGATAATGTGCGTCCCATTCCTCAAGAGCAGTTCGCCTCTGAAAGGCCTTTACGCCCAGCTCCAAAAATTTTCAAAGAAACCTGTAAAAATTGATTGGACGTGCGGTGTTAAACGGAGCTATGATTTCATTCGCGGCCTCTCCCCTACCCTGCAGCTTGGACCACTCTTGTGGTTAACGGCAAAGAACAGATGCTGAAAAATATTCAAAACTGAAAAAGAATTTTGCTCTCCCATAGATCCTATTGGTACAGTTGTTTTGGACGGAAAGAAATCTATGAAAAGTTGCCCTCGAAGATGGCTACTTAAACCTGTTAGAAATCCAACTTGCTGGTAAGAAACGCATGCATGCTGAAGATTTTCTCCGTGGCTTCCATGCAGAAGAAGTTTGTGTAAAATAGAATCTTAGTTTGTCAAAGCAAAGGAATATTCTACGAAGAATAGATAAAGGCTACAATCATTCCATCAGATTGTAGCTTTTAATTATCTACGAAGCAAGTATATTAACGTTGTTGGTTGATATTTATAGCCCTCGAAAGCATTTCCTATCGTTCGAGGGCTATTATTAAGAAAAACACAACAGTGTGTTACTGCGTGATATTTTACAATCCTTTTTGCCGTTAAGAGAGTATCCATTTGTTGCTGGAGTTCCTGAGCTTTTTTGGGCAGCTACTTCGGCATAATCCTCTTCTGAACTTGCATAGATGATACCGCGAGAGGAATTGACAAGGAGGCCACACTCGGAAGTCATACCGTATTGGCATACTTCTTCAAGACTTCCACCTGAGCTCCTACACCTGGAACAAGCAGGAAATTATTTGGCGCAACACGCCGAATGTCTTCAAAGAGACGACCTTGAGTAGCACCAACAACATACATCATTCGGTCAGCATCTGCCCATTGCTGGCTGACGCGGAGCACTTTTTCAAACAAACGTTCGCCATGACAATCCTCCGTTAATTGAAATCGTGACTACCTTTTATTGCTCGTCAGCGCTAAAAAGTATGACCCATTTGTCGGGATATTGCAAAAATGGTGTAACACTGTCTTCTCCCATATAAGGAGCGACAGTCAGGGCATCAACATTCATCTCTTCAAACATCCCACGAGCATACATCGCACTCGTGTTACCAATGTCCCCACGCTTAGCATCGGCAATGACAAGATGGTTGGGATATTCTGCCTTGATATACTTGATCGTATCTTCTAAAAGCCTTCCAACCTTTCCAAGCCAAAGCATTCATAAAAAGCTAAGTTTGGCTTGTATGCCACGCAGTATGGAGCAGTAGCATCAATTATAGCTTTGTTGAAAGTAAAATAGGGTTGTCACCTTTCAAGACACACGCGGGCATAAGGTCTGTATCCAGACCTACGCAAAGAAAAACTACGTCGCTCGCGTATTTGGTGAATGAGTTGTTGCTTATTCATTTTTATCTTTTATGTTTATAGAAGAGTAACAGCCATGCACAGAAAGGCTCTTATCTTTTAGTGTCTAATTTCTTCGATTCAGAATAGAAAGAGATATTAGTAACCAAAAGATTTACATTCTTATGCCGAGTTGGAACGATAAGAGGTTTGATAGGAGTTTGTAACTTGGACCATTTCTTAATATCTGAAAGATGGAAGGGCACTAAAGTATTCATGCTCTTTTCCAGCTTCTTCTATAGTTTGAGAAACGACCATTATATCAGTGGTGCGAACGGAATCGGCAACATCACTACTATACACGTCAAATGCAGCTATACGTTCTATTCCCGCAGGAATAGTGAAAACATCGCCCTCCACCTGAAAAACATAATTAACGTTGATGTATCGGCAACTTCTTTATCCCACAAATTAACATCCTTCGTGATAAACTCTTTTGTTGCCGAAGAACCAATATTATAATGAAGATAGCTCAGTTTTTCCACCAACATACTATGCTGCTCATAAGGAAGCGTTTTCCATAAGTATCTAAGGCTTCATCATCCATCGGTAATTTTGGTTTCTTCACGCTATTCTCGATGATTTCTCTCACCTGACTCGCCAGTACACGCTGTGTAACATTCACAAAATTCCAAGGTCCAACAGAGGAAAGCACAAAAGAATGCTGAAAGATAGCAAAAATAGCCTTGATTTTCAGCGAGCGTGTAAAGATGAGATACACACAGATGCCATAACACCAAAGATTGAAAAGCAGGAGATAAAGGCGCATGTAAGTGATACCGTAATCGTTTAGACGCTTCGCTATTCCTCACTGTCATTAAAACAAGCAAAGGCAAGATAAGAAGTGGCATCCATCGACAACACAACTTATCAAACTTATTTGGAGTTTCTTGCATCCGCGCTGGATAAAGCAATGTGATAAGTAAGATCACACCTATCACCAAAATGCTAACAGGAACGGAAACCCAGCCAACGGGCAAAGTCCACATCGCAAGAATGCGAGCAGCATAAACATAAAAGCACAATTGCGTAGATCAGCAAGAGCGGAGCCAACAGAAAGCGTGCAAAAATATTTAGAATCTGAACGGAGTGCAGCGTATAATTGTGCTTTTTCTCCATAGGGCTGTTGCAAGAGAAAGAGGAACACAGGCAATAGCAAAGCAGCAATAAAGGAGGTATCAACATATACTTTCCAAGAGATATCTATATTGAATAGTACATCTAGCATCCAATAGAGCAAGGACATTCCTCCCTGAAGTATGCCACCAATAATTATAGATACAATAGCTGTAGCAAGCTGTAAAAACGAAAAGTTCTAATATGGCAAATCATTCTTTGAACGGAAGAAAGAACATACTAAAAACGCTCAAACCAAAAGATGTAACTAGTGAGAGATTACTCACAAAATGTTCTACGCTGAAATCAGACACATTATAGAGGTAGATAGCATTAACTACCCAAAGTGCTTGAAGAACTCCAAAGACTGTCCAACGTAACCACTTCCGCCGTACTTCTTCACCCCACAATTGTAAAGAGAGCGACAATACAGCTCACTACTCAAAAATAGACAGCAACCTGCCACCAACGTTGTAGCTTCCAAATTTTTCAATATGGACTCACATAAGAGTAATACAGCCAACACACAAACCCTCGAGTAATGGCAACCAGAAGCGACGCACAAACGCCGAAGAGATTCGGCCGACAGCATATCCAAGTATTTGTTGATAAACTTAAACATAACTGCTTTTTTTAATGGTTAATAATAAATTACATTTCTGTTTCTTTCAAACGCTCTGCATTCTCCGCCACGATGAGATGATCAATGCAATCTTGAATATCTCCATCCATGAAAGCAGAAAGATTATATATGGTGTAGTTGATACGATGATCCGTGATGCGCCCTTGAGGATAATTATAGGTACGAATCTTAGCCGAACGGTCACCCGTAGAAACAAAGCGACTTACGACGATTGGCAATGTCGTCAACATACTTCTGATGCTCGTGGTCGTAGATATAAGTACGCAAACGAGCTAACGCACGCTCTTTATTCTAGGCTGATCACGCGTTTCGGTACACTCAATCAAAACTCCTCCACTTCACCCGTGTTGGGGTTCTTCCAATTGTAGCGCAGACGCACACCTGATTCCACCTTATTCACATTCTGACCACCAGCTCCTGAACTGCGGAACGTGTCCCATTTGATTTCACCTTCGTGAATTTCTACATCGAAAGGCTCTGCTTCGGGCAACACGGCTACCGTAGCCGCAGAGGTATGAACACGTCCCTGTGTTTCTGTGGCTGGTACGCGCTGAACACGATGTACACCACTTTCATATTTCAGCACTCCGTAGACATCTGCACCCGTTACTGAAATAACAATTTCTTGAAACCGCCAACGGCTCCTTCTGAGGCAGAACCACTTCAAAAAGTCCATCCCTTTGTCTCGCAAAATTTAGAATACATACGAAAAAGGTCACCAGCAAAGAGCGCAGCCTCATCACCGCCAGTACCAGCACGGATTTCGAGAATGGCATTCTTACCATCTTCTGGATCTTTTGGCACAAGCATCAGCTTTATTTGTTCTTCCAGCTCAGGGATCTGTGCTTCAGCACGTAGCCACCTCCTCTCGAGCCATTTCTTTCATCTCTGGATCGCTCTCATTGAGTAAGATATCCTTACTTTTCTTCCAGATTCGCCAACAAATGCGCATACTTCCCCACGTGCATCCATCAGATCTTCCAAATCCTTATATTCCTTTGTCAAACGAACATAGCGTTGCTGGTCGGCTATGACATTAGGGTCGGTAATAAGTGTTGAGACTTCATCGAAGCGGCCACGCAGGTCGTCGAGTTTCTCAAGTATGAAATTATTTTGACATAAGCTGTTATTAGAAAAATCTCGGAAGTCTAACGAGCCAGACTATCCGAGATGTTCGAAAAATCAATAATTAAACGTGCCGAATTCGCTCTGAATGGTCAAACTGCGTTTACCATCTTCGATACGGCCAACAATTTGAGCGTCGATATTGAAACTGTTGGAGATTTCAATAACCTTATCAGCATCTTCAGGGGCAAGATAAATCTCAAGACGATGTCCCATATTGAACACTTTATACATTTCCTGCCAGTCCGTTTGACTTTTGCTGCTGAATAGCACGGAAGAGAGGAGGAACAGGGAACATATTGTCTTTGATAACACGACAATTTTTCACCAACGAAATGCAACACCTTTGTTTGTGCACCTCCCGTACAATGCACCATACCATGAATGCGCGGACGGAGTTCATCACAAACGCTTCACTACAGGGGCATACGTTCTCGTAGGGACTCAGCACGAGTTTTCTCCTGCATTAACGGGTACCATCCACTTCATCCTCCAAACGGAAATTCCGCCATAGACAAGTTCTTCAGGTACAGCATGGTCGTAGCTCTCAGGATATTTCTCAGCCAGATACTTAGCAAAAACATCATGACGGGCACTCGTCAAACCATTAGAGCCCATCCCGCCATTATATTCTTTTCTCGTGAGCGGATTGTCCGCAACTGCTCAAACCTACAATCAACGTCGCCTGGACGAATATTGGCATTGTCGATAACATCGCTACGCTTCATTCGACACGTTACCGTACTGTCCACAATTATCGTACGAACCAAGTCGCCCACATCAGCCGTTCTCACCTCCGGTAGCATAAATACCTCACGCCCATATCACGCATTTGTTGGAGAGTTCATCAGTACCATTTATAATGGCACTATTACCCTCGCCAGGAATGAGCATTTTGTTGCGACCAATCGTACTGGAAACAGTATATTGTCTACCGCGCCCACACAGAGCAAGTCATCCGTGTTCATAATGAGAGCATCTTGCGCAATACCTTTCCATACGCTCACATCGCTAGTCTCTTTCCAATACAGATAAGCCAAAGATGATTTGGTACCAGCACCATCAGCGTGCATGATGTTACAGAAGTCTGGATCGCCTCTAAAATATCTGGAATGATTTTACAAAAGGCTTTGAGGAAAAGTCCCTTGTCGATATTCTTAATAGCATTATGTACGTCTTCTTTCATAGCCGAGACTGCCGCGAGCCATATAACGATTGTTCATATAATAAATGAAAAACTTAGGAAAATTAGAACTCTACTTTCTGTGCATTTTGTGCAGTGCATCTGCTTCAAACTTATTCTTTGTTTGGAAGCCACAAATAATAGCAATGAGGTTAGAAGGGAATGTACGAACCTTCACATTGTAGGATTGAACGGACTCATTATAACGTTTCCTGGCTCTCATTGATACGATTCTCTGTTCCTTCCAATTGTGCTTGTAATTCCATAAAATTTTCGTTAGCCTTGAGTTGGGGATAGTTCTCGCTAACGGCAATGAGTTTGCTGAGTGCACTTCCCAGCTCTGCCTTGCAGCTTGATACTCCCTTGAGCTTCTCAGGCGTCAAGTTCTCTGGATTAACCGTGATTTGAGTTGCCTTTTGCACGTGCTTCAACCACTCTTTGAAAGTTTGTTCCTCATGCTTGGCATAACCTTTCACGGTGTTTACAAGATTAGGAATTAAGTCAGCTCGACGTTGGTACTGTGTCTGCACATTGGCCCAAGCCGTAGAAACATTTTCATCTTCTTGAACCAATCCGTTGCGCACTATGACTCCCCAAAGCAGACAAAGGCCTATAACAGCCAAGAAAGAGAGCAAGACAATTATGCTCAAAAACGCTTATACTTTTCATTTTTGTAATATTTATTTATCGAGTTAATAATTCTTTTTAAAACATAGGAAGATATAGCTCCTCTGCAGAAGGATAAAGCTTTGAAGCCATCCTATCAAAAAGATCCACCAGCACCTCCTCCGCCAAAGGAACCACCGCCAAAGGAACCGCCAGAAAAACCTCCACCGCCTCCGCTACCACTGCCAAGACCGCCACCAAAGAAAGGAGGAAAAACAGAAATAGGATGATGATTTCCACTCCCATTGTTGGGATCTCTCGTGTATATTCAGTGTGTCCACAAACGGAGCAACGCCACAATGTGCGTATGCGCCATTTCCATTGACTTTCATATAAGTTTGTTGAACTTTACGCATCTGTCTTTTGCCGCAGTTCGGACATTTTCGTTTAGAGCTGGGCTGCCGCGATGAAAGCAAACAGAAGTACTCCTATAAAGATGGCAACAAACGCCCCATAAGAGGATTTTTCCTCTTCCGACTTTTTCAGCTTCAAAGGCTCTCTATCGCCATTCATATAGCCAACTAAAGGCGTCAACACTCTTCAGCATAGCATTGTCCCAGTCCCCTTTCTCAAGAGGGTTTCATTATTCGATTCTCCCACGCGAGCAGATAGCATCGGGTAGAGTTCCTTCCAATCCCTCACCAGTGAGGACATAGAATTTCCTATCCTTTGTTGCCAAAACAATAACAAGCCCTGTGTTTTTGCTTTTTACTACCAATGCCATATTTACGCGCCAAGTTCATACCAAATTGATAAGCATCGAGCATTTTTCAACATGTGCTACAGCAACAACGATAGCTTGTACACCACGCGTTTGCTCAAGAGCCACTAATTTTTGATTGATAGAATCTTCTATAGCAAGCGAAAGCACTCCATCAGGATTACACACATGATGAGAGCGTTCTGCAAATAAGGCATCGGGAGGTTTTCGGGCGTCCAGACTTCAGCCCGACAGAAAAAGGTATCAACAAAAGAACAAGAGAAGCTTACTTTTTATTGTTGCATAAAAGCATGAAATAAGATGTCTCTTGCGTTGTCGGTAGCTTTTGATAATCCATAAAATAGAATCTATTCTTTTTACGAGTGCTAAGATACGGGAAAATGCAAATACTACTCAAATTTTTCCGACCAGCAAAGAGATATATTAGGCGAAAAGAGATGTTCAATAATACAAGAATCATAGAAAAATATTACTTTCTACTATTTTACTTACCTTTGCGCCCCACCCACCAGTTTCTTTTTGAAAAACCTCGAATAGCTAATTTATAATTTCTTACAAACATCATCATACATGAAAGAACTTTTTCTTTTTGCCCTACTATTAAGTATGGCATAGCAATGCTTTTGGCGCAAATTCCGAGCGGCTACTCACACATACAGCTTCTGGAAAAGTCGGGACAAGAACCTCAAAACCGCCCTCTTCAAAATTATTGGGCCTCACACCGATGTAGGCTATGGTGGACTCTTCACCGTCTGCCAGAAGTCAGACATTCGCCCTGATGGCAAGATCTCGGGATATGTATTCTGGCACCACCAATTATTCCATCGACGATCACAATGGAAGTTATAGTAAAGAGGGAGATATGTACAACCGTGAGCACAGCGTACCCCAAAGTTGGTTTCAGAAGGCTTCGCCCATGAAGAGTGACGCTTCCATGTCGTTCCAACGGATGGATATGTCAATAATCGCCGCGAAATTTCCCTTCGGTAATGTTTCTGCACCTACTACACCTCAAACGGAGGTTTCTCAAAGGTGGGCCGCTGCGCCAATCCTGGCTACTCAGGCACAGTGTTTGAGCTCAACGATGAATACAAGGGCGACTTCTGCTCGCATCTATTTCTATATGGCAACGTGCTATGAGAATCGTATCGGCTCTTGGGGCGGCGTTTTTGGAAAAGGCACTTATCCTGGCATTGCTCAATGGGAGCTTGATGTCCTTCTGAAATGGGCCAAGGAAGCATCCTGTGAGCAAAAAGGAAATAGACCGTAACAACGCTGTTTACAAGTTCCAGCACAATCGTAATCCTTATGTAGATTTCCTGGACTTGAGCAATACGTATGGGGAGAAAAGAAGGCACAAACTTTGACCCTGCCAACTATAACGGATCACCACGCCTCTGAAGCAAACGCTCCTGCAGCTCTGTCTTCAGCCTAGGCAGTGGCGAAGTAGCGGCAAATACTGTTGTGACTATTTCTATTCCAACAGCAGGTTCTACACTCGTCTACACCATTAACGGAGGCGAGCGAGCAAACTGCTACATCTACAGTTACATTGACTATCAGTCAGGCGACAACGATTTCTGCTTACACCACAAAAGACGGACACAAGAGTGGCATCATCACGCGCAGTTGGACCCGTTGAAAGCATTGCTCCTCAACCTACTGGCGAGAATCTTTGGGTACGCGTAAATAGTGCTTCTCAACTCAAAGCAGGCAGCCGCTACCTCATTGTTTGTGAGGGTGAAAGCCGAGCTATGAGCGCACAGAGTTCTACAGACTATCGCACAGAGACAAACATCTCATTTGTTGATGGTACGATTCAGACAGAGTCAATGCTCCGGGCAAGCTCTTATGCTTTCAAATTGGGAGGCCAGAACAATGCTTGGACACTCCTTGACGAAGTGGACAACGTATATCTCTCACTCGAAGTGGACAAGAATAAAATTAACACGAATCAAAGTGCAACGGCCACTTCTGCTCAGTGGACCATTACTCTGACTGGTGGCGACACACGCATTGCCAACGTAGCGAATAATCGTCGCGAAATTCGCTACAACTCTTCAGCTTCGCGCTTCTCCACCTACACGCAAGGTCAACATCCCATTACGCTATATGTTGAAAGCCCCACAACAGGTGTCATCACAACGGGCCTCAACACGAATGGCGTAAATGTTTATGATACTAAGGGCCGCTTGATTCTTCGCAACGTGAATCCTGCGCAATCCAAATTCAACTCTCCCTGCTGGCATCTATATCATTGGTAGCCGCAAGGTTATAGTTCGATAAACAACCTTCTAAACATTTCTGAAAGAAATTCTCCCCGTATCCTTCCAGCTGTATAGGCTTTTGGTGCGGATTTTTATTCTACAGAAAGGGAAAGGTCTCCACACAGATATATAGCACTGATATACAACAACATAAACAAACACAAAAATATCCTTATTGCATCAGCTGACACCAATATGAAGTCTGCTGACATCCTTATTGTATTTGGAAAATACTAATAAGGATATTTTTAGATAGAATGAGAGTATCGTAATCCCCTCTTATACATCAATAAATAGCCAGTAAAATAGGGTTCAAACCATTGAGTAAAACGAGCATTGATAGGCTCTTTTTCCTCCACTCTATCTAAAAGTTTTATTGACAAAGCCAATAAATGTTCTTTATTTACTCTAGAAGGATAATTATACTTCTCACGTTCTCTCCCTCTTTGTTTTGTGTGAATCAAAATGATACTTAAATGTCAACTGAAACAAAATGGTTCATAGTGCCATAGATGGCTTTCTAGTACGACCAGAAGCAGATACATCTGTGAAGAAAAGACGTCGCTGATTGAGAATATCATCGACCGAGAGTGTGAGATGAGCCTTCCATGTAAGAATCCCCAATCTATGTTGGAATCCCAGATAAAGCGTGGACGATCTCATGGCAGGAACGACATAGCCATGATAACCTTGAACTCGGAAATTGGTTTGAAATGTCCAGTTGCGTATTTTATAACGAGCTGTGAAATTCGCAAAATAGGACCTCAAGCGATTATTGTAGTTGAATGTCTCCACTATTGTTGCGATAGCTAAAAGAATAAGAGCTAGCCAACTCTAAGAGCACATTTTTGGCTTTCATAAACCAAATTGAGTGGAAAACCAACTCAGCGTTTGCTGAGAACGATTCAAAAGCAGAGATAGGTGCCAGAGGAGTAGCTGTTAGATAGCCATAGCTACGAATCAGGAAAACACTGCTTCTTCCGCCCATTGAAATAGTCCGACAAAGCACGCTGATAACTGCCGCCGAACACCCACTCATAACCTCCGGCGTACATTGATGGGACGAGAGCGATAGACCCGTTGTAGAGTCGTAAGAAAAAGAGAGTCCCGATAGGATTCATAAAGCGTCGGTAATCAGCCGTGAACTGAAAACTCTGTACAGAACGGGCAATATTTCCTAAAAACGAAAGCGAAACATGGTGAGTGTAACTATCTTTCAAGTTCGGGTTGCCTTCCGTGATATACAGCGGATTTGAAGTGTCCACCCAAGCTATTTGGCTAAGTTGGTCTGCGAGAGTAGCAGAGTATTCATAGCCCCCTTTCAACGTGACCTTTTTCGAATTTTCCATTGTACAAAAATTCTGGTTTAACATACCATCACGACGTGTGGAAGTAGTATCCACTCTTCCACGCAAATAGTTAAGTTGACGGTGCAGATTCTGTACTTCGAGAGACGGAAAGAATTGGAAATTGGCCACATTCCACGTTGCGTCAAGACTGATTTTCTGCGAATTGCCGATATCGCGACGACGATAAGAATTATTCACGTCACGAACCCGATTAAGAGAATCCTGAGGAAAGGAGAGACGCATCATCACAAGAGGGCAACGTGCTCAGCCTATAAAGATCATTACGAACAAAACCACGCTCATGGTCATACTCATCACTTTCGCTGAAAGTCTACAATTACGCCCGGAACCAACGCTCATAGCTTACAAACGCTCTAGGTTTGAAGAATGAGATGGAGTGCGCCCATATTGCACCTCACTAATAGGAGCACGACGACATAGGATAGGTCGCGGATTGAGCAACTCACGAACAACCTGCTCTACCTCCCCTGCATTCATACCAATTTCTGGCTGGCTCTTTATCAGCAAAAGAAATGCGTCCATTTGAGTTTTCCTGTATGCTTGACGCATCCTGCGCGTAGTTTGCCGAGTGTCAGAGTTGACCGTTCTTATGGCCACAGTGCTGGAAGACTGGAATGCAAAGGATTATCGACAAGCGAATAAGGGTCGGCACTATAAACGCCATAAAGCGTATTATCAACATGATTTTCTTTACTATATCCTGCTTCAAACGAATAGAGGACAAAGAGTTGGCTGAATCTGGATTCCATTCACCTTCCAACATAAACTTAGGGTCAAAGACATTCTTACGCACATAGTGGTCAGTTAACTGGAAAGTTCTATCTTGGTTAGAAAAGAATGTTTCTTCAGTTTTATGCGTATTCTGCCAAGCATCCGTCCGGCCAATATTCAGAAAGGAGAAATATAACTAGCCTGAGAGTCCTCTCCTTTGATGTTTATAGCCCAAAGCACCAAAGAGCTGTCGGCCAAAAGGAGAGTAAGAACCTGCTCATTGAATTGCTAAAACTTTTTCCAATACATGATTTGCCAAATTATCCCAGTTGAACACTGCTGAGACAGGGTCATGGATTGAAAGATAAGTGGCATCAAGATTCACTCTGCGCCCGTTTGGGCGTTTTGCCTCTGTTAAAGAAGCCGTGCCATACCACTTATCAAGGAAACCAGGCTTAGTGAGTAATATCGAGAACATGATCTTCCGCTCCATCGTCCTTACCTGTGCGTTCCTTCATTTTTTGAGGCTTTGTTATAAGCCTTGATATTCTCAACAGCTTCTACTCGGCAACTGCTGCGTCAGCAAATCATTGTTGGCTATCATAGGTTGCCCATTCATCAAAATGCGGATGGGCTTATCCATCCAATAAAGTTGCCCGTCTTTGATAGTAACTCGGTAGCTTCTTTATGAGTTCTTCTAAACGAGCACCTTTCACTGAGGTTGAAAGCTGCAGGATTGAACACAACTGTATCTCCACGCATTGTAAAAACGCTTTGCATGACCTTTGAACCACAGCACTCTTCAATAAAACATCGGAAGGATCTATGGCAATATCACGGTGGTGTATCGTATCATTTCCTCCTACGTCACCCGCTACAAATCGCCGAATAGTAGTTTTATATCCCACCATTGTAGCGCGGAGCGTAGCCATACCCATTGCGTCCGTAGAGAAGTTTCCCAAACTATCAGTCGCTAGTATTTATCACGAAACTCATTCTATCCACTTTCGATTCAACAGCCACAACTGCTTCCTCTAAAGGTTGCTTTGTCAAGGCATCAATCACTCGGCTGACGACAACATCTGCTGCTACTGGCACAGATAGCATGGCCAACAGCATGACCATAAAGATTTTCGTGAAGTTTTCATAGACTTTTGTTTTTGCGCAAATGTGAGTGCAAAACAAGAATTCTAATAAAAAGATAGAATAGAATTACATTTTATCTGTATAAATGCACTAATATATCGTAAGGACAACAGACAGAAGGACCAATTTCGTGCCAGAAATCCCACGCCACAAGGGCTTGAACATGGAGCATCTCAAGGCCATTCTTCACACACAGCTTGCATGCTGCTCCAGCGAGTCATAAACTGAGTTTGCTCGGGATTATAAACCAAATCGTAAAGAAGGTGTTGAGGAGTAAGCGAAGCGTAAGGAATGGCAGGTGCCTCATCTATGGCGGAAACATTCCAACAGGAGGAGCAGTTAACAATAACGGTATGCTCAGCCATAATATTCGGAGTAAGTTCTTCATAAGTCAGCTGCCCAGGTTTCTTACTCCCTGCTAACGAGAGTAGAGGCAGTGCCAAGTTGCTGAAGCCCATCACAACGGCTTTTAGAAGCACGCCCGTCTCCAAGAATCGAGCGCCTGTTTGTGAGAAGGATTGAGCAGCGGAGCTATTGAACGACTCAGCCCACAACATCACTATTGTAGCCGCACAGATGAGTACCATCGGCATCGTGGCTTACACGAATGACATTGACTGCTCCAATGGCTTTTGGCCTCTTCCGAGATTCTGTCGAGCATTGGCAGGACGTGCTTGCTTGTGAGGTATAGTGACGTTCAAAACCTCTCAACTGCTGGATCTTGAACGATGTCTAACAAATCCTCAGCCTTGACAATTTCATAGTTCGTATGCAAAACAGCTGCAATGCCTTCTTTCTCAAATTTCTCTGAAAAGAAACGAGCAGAAAAGGAATGTCCCAAAGGATAACCAATCGCGCGTAGTGCTCGTCATTTCGTTGCAGTATAGAGAGTGCTCAAACCAAAGCGGAAGCGCTTAAATCGAACATCCTTAAAACCTGCTTTTTGCAGAATCTTCTGCATTTCCTCGCCTTGCGGGAATGCCTCGCATCGAAGCGGGGAGATAGTGATATGCCTTTGTATCTTTCGATATGAACCGCCCAACCAGCGGGCATGAGTACGTGAGAATACAGTCCGAACACTCTGCTTCATCGGGAAAGAATGAGGCGTAGTGAGTTCGATGATAACAAGGCGATCACCTTCTAAGAACCCGGTGCATCTCACAAAGTCCACGGTCGAGATCCTCAAAGTTCTGGACACCATAAGCCACCGTCACAGCATCGAAAAGCATTGTCGGGCAAAGACAGGGTTCATACAGTCTTCCTTTTGAAACTTTATAACGTCAGAAAGGCCTGCTTCTGCAATTTTGCGACGTCCCACTTCTAACATTCCTTCACTAAGATCCACACCCAAAAGCTGCTCTGGCTTTAATCTACGAGTAGCCAGCAGCACTCCGGTCTCGTAGCCACATCAAGAATCTGCTTGGGAGCATAAGGCAAAAGAGTATCAATAGCTGTATTGCTGCCAATAGCGATCATAGCCCCTAATGATAAGGAGTGATTAAGAAGATCATAAGTAGGAGCTATATATCAAAACATTTCTCTACTTGTTCACCTTTTTCGCCGACTTCACTGTAGGGTTTTTATCTTCTCTTGGTTATACATCTCTTTAGAATGCGTAGTTTAGAATAGAGACACAAAATTAGAAGATTACGAGATGCGAGCAATGGGTGTATGAGAACAAACTCCATGCCTCGCACCTCGTAAGCTTTGATGAATATAATTTATAAGAAGGGAGTTATTTCAAGTAGGCTGCAACATTTTGCTCAATGCGTTCTGCAAGACCTCTCGCTCGTCACCTTCAAACTTCTCGCCTGTAATGTGTCTCGTAGAGCTCTATAAAGGGTTCACTCAATACTACGAACACTCTGTCTCGTCATTCTCGGGAACTTGTTGTCCTTCCTGCTCCTGGAAACCATTTTCTCCATTAACCATCTCACGAACAAACTCTCAGAGAGCTGCTTCTGAGGCTGTCCTGCTTTCAAAGCGCTCTTCATAGCTCTCACTATAGAAATAGCGAGAAGAGTCGGGAGTATGGATTTCGTCCATCAAATAAATCATCCATTGTGAAGTCCGAATTCATATTTCGTATCTACGAGAATCAAACCATGCTTTTCGCCGCAATCTCACTACCACGTCTTAAATAACGCCATAGTATATTTTCCAAGACAGCGTATTCTTCAGGCGTTGCTAGACCATCGAGCAAGAATCTCTTCCTTAGAAATATCTGCATCGTGCTCCCCTATCTCAGCCTTGGTAGGAGTAATGATTGGCTCTGGAAATTTTTGGTTCCTTTCATACCGTCAGGCAGACGAACACCGCAAAATCTCACGAACACCACCTTATAGGTACGCCAAGCACTACCTGCAGAGATATCCACGAACAATCATTTCAACGGGAAAGTCTTTTACAAAGAACGCCAGCCGTAACTATAGATCGGGAGTGGCTAACTTCCAGTTGGGACAAATATCCTTAGTGCATCTAAGAACTTTGCCGCAATCTGATTGAGAACTTGCCCCTTAAAAGGAATACCTTTGGGAAGTATGACATCGAAAGCAGAAATGTGATCTGTTGCAATCATTACCAACTGTTCGTTGTTAATGTTATAAACGTCACGAACCTTTCCGTAGTAAACTCCCTTCTGACCTGGGAAGTTAAAATCAGCTTTTTGCTAAAGCATTCATTTTTGTTTATAGATTTTTGTTGACTTTCCTGTTGTCGGCAGCAAAGCCAACAGCAGAATTGTCTTTGTTAGCTTTTGGAGTTAAAGATGAAGCAGATTGAGACTTTACTCACGTTTTATTTTTGTTCTTTTTCGTCGGACTCATAGGGTTTCAACAATGCGCGCAACAAGCTTGTGGCGTACGATATCCTTCTTTTGTCAACTCTATAAAATGCGATACCAGGAATTCCTTTTGAGGATGCGCCGCTGCCTTCAGACCGCTTTTTCTGACTCAGCGGTAGATCTATCTGCGTTAAATCGCCCGTCACAATCATCTTAGTATCTTTGCCCATACGGGTAAGAAACATCTTTATTTGAGCAGTAGTCGTATTCTGCGCTCATCAAGAATCACTATCGCGTCATTCAGTGCTCGCCCACGCATAAAGGCTAGAGGGGCAATTTGAATAACATTCGTATCCATATATTCTGCAACTTTGCGTGCGGAATCATCTCTTGCAGAGCATCATAAAGCGGTTGGAGATATGGATCTCATCTTTTTCTTCATATCGCCAGGTAAGAAACCCAACTTCTCTCCAGCTTCCACAGCAGGACGGCTCAAGATTATTTTTGCACGAATAGACTTATTCTTATGCACGCACAGCCAAGGCTATAGCTGTATATGTCTTCCTGAACCAGCTGGCCCAATGGCGAATAGCAAATCATTCTCGCTGAAATTTTCAACAAGCTTGTGTTGATTTTCGTGAACGAGCCGTAATAGACGTCCGCCTGTACTGTAAACTATTACATCCTCTGCAATCTCATTCTGATTTGTCTCACCACGAGTTATATCTATGATGTTTTCTCTGTGAGGGTGTTGAACTAACACAATGTCTCAATAAGCGCTTGAAAAGTTCTCTTCCAAAAGGCAACCATTTCTACTTCATCCCCATCACTTTTAGGATATTGTCACGTCCTATTATACGAAGCTTAGGATGAAGTGCCCTTATCAAGCGTAAACTAGCATTTCCTGCACCATAAAAATACTACAGGATCAGCCTCTTCGATAACGTAATGTTTCTATCAAACTGGTAGTGAATTAATAAAGACTCCACGACAAGATGCCATATAGGAGCATATATTATTTTCCTGCAAAAATAATGAAAGCAAAAGCATAATCCCACGTTTTTAGTACTTTGTTAGCGACAAAAATCAAACGCTATTAGCAAATAAACATATGCGATTCACTCGACTTCACTTTTCGGCTCATTCTTCACTATTGTCTTTATACTCTCATCGTTAAATGCACTAATCCGAATCTTACTCTTTCGTATAGCCTCTCATACGGTAGATTCTGTTCTCTATTCTACAGAACAGGAAAAGACAGATTCCATTTTAGTGCAAAGTGCAAAGTGGACTCTATTTTCCTCCGCCCACGTGCACATATAAAAACTGATGACAAAAGATGGACAACCCGTGAAGAATCGCGTGGTCAGTGTACCAACCTTTGCAGATGCATTTCCAGACATGAACGATGTGCAGTTAGCTACAGCCCAACGATTAGGATTGAAAAAGTGTAATTGCTAATCGCTCAGAAGCACATAAACACCTCAGATAAGCTGGTTTATATTGGCGACAATCCTTTCTACAAAGTTGAACGTCTCACATCAATCTATCCCCTATCTTGTTCCCCGTGCAGCTACATTACTCAATGAAATTGCGCGCCCTTTATAGATTCTGCGCAAGTAAAGGCGTAGGATTCCATAAGATTGTTATCACCTCCGTCACAAGAACACGAGAAGATGTAGAAAGTTGCGGCGATTCAATTCGAATGCATCCGAATAAAGTTGCCACCAATATGGAACTACTTTCGATATTGGCTACAACAAATTTGAACGGTGAATGATCCTGATGGAACGCAACGTCCCACAGAATGGGGAACGCTCAAAAGAGTATCTTAGCCGAAGTTCTTAACGACCAACGCAAATTGGGAACCTGCTATATAAAATACGAGTACCGCAAAACCATGCTTTCACATAATCGCGCCGATAAGCCTTGATTAAGGCTATCTAAAATTTCACCAGATAGTAATAAAAACACAATAAAGATCTTCGAAAATATCCTTATTGTGTTTTTAGAATACAATAAGGATGTCAGCTGACATCCTTATTCCTTTCGCCAATATCCTTATTGTACTTAGTGAAATAAATGGTATATAAAAATTTTGGCTGTTTATAGGCATCGTAGATAATTCTTTTCTACAGAGTTATTACTTTTTATGAACAGCTATTACTATAAGAAACGACAGGTTTACAAAAATGTAGACCTGCCGCTAATTGAACTATTTTTAGTTGAAAAGATCTTCATTAGATTCTTTATCTTTCTTCGCTTTCTGTATCCCATTTTTCTGCGAAGAGATTTGTCGTATGCGATGAACTACTTTGTACTTCATCTGTTCTGCGAAGTAACAGAAGGTTCTTCTCTCATATCACCCTCTCCTCCCATCAAATCATCGGCAGAAGAATTTAAGCTATCTGATGCATGATGAGAAGAAAGAGAATCACATGATTATTAGAAGGAGCTGAGAAATTAAAATCACCGCCATAGGTAGCAGGATCTACAGTTTCGGGGTTGGTGCATAACGTTGTCTGTACTTCTGACCTAGGTCCGCATCTGCCAAGACTTTTTGCATAAAGAGACCTACAATAGGAAGAGCAGTTCGACTCATCTTGCCCTAAAGCTCCAGTCCGGAAGTGTATACAACGATCTTCCGCTCCAACCCAAGCTCCACAAACAAGGCCCGGCGTAACTCCCACAAACCAAGCATCAGGAGTGATTGTTAGAAGTCCCCTGTCTTGCCGCCTGCATCTCATCTGTTTGCTCCATAAAGCACTACCTAAGTAGCTTTGGAAAGATTGCGAAGTTCCGCCAGAATCCATCATGCCAGCCTCCAACATTTTTGCATATAGAAAGCTGCTTTCCACGGAAGAGCTTGTACAGGTTTCGGTTCTGCTTCGTAGACTACATCACCATCTTGATTCACTATTTTTTTGTAACCAAAGTGGGTTCTATATAGGCACCATTATTAGCAACAGCACTATATGCCCCAACAATTTCTTCCAACTTTACATCGCTTTGCACCCAAAGCCAACGCAGGAGTATCATCCAGAGGAGATTTTTACACCCTAAATCTAGGGCGGTGCGAATTACCTGGGAATACCGCATCTTGTCCTAAACGTACAGCTACTGAATTGACACTCTGGGCAAAAGCCGCGCAAGGGCACATCAACACCTGAGAAACGACCATTAGCATTTGTAGACGCCACACGGTATTTTCCTTCTTAATTTTATCGTAGACAGTCATCTCAATCATCTCATCTCTGCGAGTATCTGCAGGCGTAAGACCTTGCTTCATTGCCGTAGCATAAACGAAGAGCTTAGTAGAACCAGGTTGGCGCATAGATACAACTTTATCATACTGCCAAGTCTTGTAATCATATCACCCACCCAAGCACGTACATATCCCGTTTGCGGCTCCATAGCCATAAAACCCATGTGCATAAAACGGACCATATATTTCAAAGAATCTACGTTGACATGATTCGTTCCTCAGAACCATTATAAGTAAAGAGTTTTTACTTTATGTGGTTTATTAAGATAATAGTTTACCGAATCTGGATCGTTAGATAACGAGCAGCCAGCTGCTTGTAGACATTTTCTTTTTCAAACGGTCCTCGATAAAATTTGGAATAATATTACCATGTCTCATCACGCCAGGATCTGCCCGCGCCAATGGTTATCGAAGTTGTTTTGTACAGTTTTCATTTGCTGCTTAACAGCTTCTTCCGCATATTTCTGCATACGCGTATCCAGCGTAGTATAGATTTTTAGACCATCTGTGTAAGGATCCACATCAGGACACTTTTCTTTAATATAATCGGCTACGGCATCGCGGAAATAGAGAGCCTGTCCATCAAGAGCACTCTCTACACTGAAGTCCAATTTTAATGGAAGTTTTTCAGTGAATCAGCTTCTTGACGCGATAAGAAGTTGTGAGTATACATATTCTCCAACACAACATTTCTGCATGTGACTTACTTTCGCTCAGGATTGGTCATGAGGATTATAAGCAGTAGTTGCTTTCAACATTCCCACTAATACTGCAGCTCTTCAGTCTTCAGTTTAGCAGGAGTTGTATAAAGTAGGTCTTAGCCGCAGTTTTATACCAAAAGCATTTGAGCTCAAAATCTACAGTATTTGCATACATCTGAAGGATGTCTTGCTTAGAGTTGGTCATCTCAATCTCTGTTGCAATGATCATCTCCTCACTCTTCATAATGAGGATATGAACACCTGAATTTTACCAAGCAGACCTGTACCATATTCTGAGCGTACTTTTAAACATATTCTTCACCAACTGCTGCGTGATTGTTAAGCACTGCGGCAGTACCCCAGCAGTATCTTTGGCAGCAGCTAGCATCCTTGAAAATCTATGCTGTGGTGCCTATAAAAACGTTCATCCTCTGTAGAAATCAAAGCCTTGAAAAACACAGGATTGATATCTTTATACTCTACAGGCATAGCGATTTTTCACTAAAGAACTTGCTGATTACCTTTCCATCAGAACTGTAGATTTTCTGGAAGCCATTGCTGTTTTTAGGCATAACTCACCTCAGCGAAGGTGACTTGCCAAAAAGCCAGAAAAAGATTAAAAGTGAGCGACGAAAACATAAAAAGATGAGAAAGGTGATAAAAAGAAGAAATTACCACAATGGTTTTCTTCCACCATGGTTGGTCTTTTGTATGTTTTCTATACCAGCTCCAAAAACCTTTCAACTTGCGGATACACCAACGATGCAGATCGAAGGAGAGTATTCACTAGAGACTTTTATTTTCTGATATATCTCAATACATTACTAATGTGCAAAATAGTAGATAAATAAAGCCTACCGGCAAAGATTTAGACATTTTTATACGCAGCCACTATATCATGCAATCGATCACAAATCGAGTGTTCTTCTGGATGGAACCAACAAATACTATCACGCTTGAACCATGAGCTGCTATTTGGCATAAACGCGTGTATTCTGCCATTTCGGTCGAGAGCAAAAATCCAGTTCCCATTCCCCATCCAAATAATTGAACAATTCCTTTATATCCCACTGTATTCAATGAGTTACAATTGCGGAAAAGGTAGTACACGCTGTACTTTCATCCAAAAGTCCCTCGTCCATCATTGCAGAGACGCGGTGATTTATTCTATCAAACAATTCTGGCCGTAAGCGATTCAGCCCAACCTTTATAATGTTGAAAGGACGTGCTTTCTTTCCCGTTCGAAAAGAAGTGAAAAGCATGCCCCGTTTGGTAACACATCTCTAGGGCGCAACACGTGCAGTATTTTTCCGATCCACGCGGTAGTGTTGAGCAGGATCAAGCAAGCGTAACTCGGAAACCAAGGATCTCAAGCCCTCCGCTTCGCAACGAGAACGCATCAGTTGACGTGTTTCATCCGTCACTGCTGGAATGTCATCACGCTGCCGTGCAAACGGCGTCTATATACATCATTGAACCCCCACTCATAACGACGACGTCCTGCTGTTCAAAAAGCTGGAGCAAGCAATTGAAGTGTATCGGTCTCTGTATTGTGCAGCACTATAGTAATCCTCCAAAACCAAGGTACTCAACAGATGGTGTTTCACACGAGCTAGCTGGTCAGGGAGTGGGAGCAGCTGTACCTATGGGGGATATCGCGATAAAACTGGCGACTCATCGGCACGACATCGCAGGAACCGAACTGCTCTGCACCTGCAAAAGACAATCTGGTTTTTCCCTACGCCTCGTAGGCCCCAAAAACTGACTAAGAGAGTTTTCAATAGGGCTGTCCGTCGCTTATTTCTGAATCCCTCCCAAATCGAGTCTCATCATCATTAAATTGTGGTCCTTCTGCACCAAAGAGTACATCATCTTCTACTTCTCCTGCTCCAGCAGTAGCAGTTTTAGGAGCGTGGCATAGAGAAATCCAATTCCGCTATTTGCTGCGAGCAGTTCCTTTGGAACGTACGACCTTGGGGTGACTCCAGATTCTTTCCTGGAATTTCTTCGCAAACCGTAGCATAAAACATCCGGTCTGAAAAGGGGTCAAAAACAAAGACAAGTCGTTGTCCCTCATCCTCCAAGAACTCACTAAGGCGCGTGTTCTCCATGACATAGACATCCTCATCAGCACTAGATGCACCCATGTCCTCACGTGTCACTTGCTGCCCGCGTTCCCATTCTTCATCACACAAAATAGAAGGAGGTCATCTGATCGTCTGGATAATTACAGGAAGCAAGTATCGCTTTTATTCAAATCGAGGAAAGTTGCATCGCTGTCGATTTCAAACTCACGCAAGAAGCCTTCAACCTCGTCTGAGATAAATTTTATTTTTAAAATCATACCTTATTAGCACTATTGAAAGAACAGTCTTTAGTCAGCAATAATACCCTGCCGTGAACTGCTGCAAAAATCCACAATATAATCTACTTCTTTTGCAGCCACTGAGGGTTTCTACGCACTTCTTCAAGGCGTTCTTTTCATCAATTTGTCACTATCGTAAATAATCTTATAAGCCTTATGCACCTTTTCGATAACTTCTGAAGAAAATCCTCTACGACGAAGTCCCACAAGATTCAGACCGCAATACTTTATAGGTTCTCGAGCGGCCATGGTGAATGGAGGTATATCCTGACTTGTATGAGAGCCGCCACCCACCATCACACTAACTACCAATGCGGCAGAACTGATGTACGAGAACATTCGCAGACAAAATGGCAAAAGTCATCAATGACAACCTCACCTGCAAGTTTTGTGGAGTTTCCGATAATACAACCGCTGCTACAAAGACATCATGAGCCACGTGCATTCCTCCATCAGCAGATTATTACTGCCTCACTACAGTCTTGCCCTTCGCAGCTGTTCCGCGATTGATGGTAACATTTTCACGAATTGTATTATTGTCACCACTCAGCAGTAGTTTCTTCACCACGAAACTTTAAGTCTTGGGGAACAGCACCGAGTACTGCACCAGGAAAGACCACGTTTCCACTTCCCATCCGCGCCGTAGAGCAATGTAACGCTATTCATCAAACGATTATTATCGCCAATAACGACATTCCTATCAATAAAGCAGAAAGGTCCTATTTCACAGTTCTCTCCAATTTTTAGCCTCGGGATCGACGTAAGCCAAAGGACTTATCTTATTTGCCATAGCTATTCAATGATTATTTATTTTCAACAAGTTGAGCTGCAAACGATGCTTCCATAACAGCTAGTTTCGCCCACTAAATACAAAGCCATGCATTGATGCAATACCATGACGAATAGGAGCTGTCATACGCACTTTGAAAAGCAGCGTATCACTGGGTACAACCTTTTTGGCGGAATTTTTACGCCATCTATCTTCAAGAAATAAGTACTACATTTCTCTGGATCTTTCATTGTGTCTCAGCGTGAGCAAACTCGCCTGCTTGAGCCAAGGCTTCGATTTGCAAAACACCAGGGCATAACAGGCTCTTGGGGAAATGACCTGGAAGAAAGGCTCATTACTTGTAACATTCTTAACAGCCACAATATAGTCGGAACCCATTTCAATGACTTTGTCCACCAACCGCATCGGATAGCGATGTGGTAGCAAAGTTACGAACACGATTGATATCCATCAATGGTGCTTGATTTGGGTCGTACTTGAGCTTGTACTTCGTGCTTGCGAATTTCTCGACGCATCTGTCGTGCAAACTTATTGTTGATCGTATGGCCAGGTTTGTAGCAATAATCCTACCTTTCAGCGGGCGACCAATCAGTGCCATATCACCAATGATGTCCAACAATTTATGGCGAGCGGGTTCATTGCGCCATTCAAGTGGGCGACGCTGTATATAACCTCAACTTCGTTGCTGTCACGATGATCCACATGGAGATTGTCGGCCAAGAGGTCGAGCGCACCTTGTTCCATAGGTGTTTTCATAGATAACAACGGCGTTGTCCAAATCTCCCCCTTTGATAAGTCCCATCTTGAGCAGCGGCTCTATTTCTCGAACGAAAACAAAGGTGCGAGCAGGAGCTATCTCCCTTTCCGAAATCTTCCATATTATCGAGCGTGGCAAACTGGCTACCAATAAACTCAGAATCGAAAGAAATCATAGCCGTCAGAGAGAATTGCTCATCGGGCAGAATGATGATGCTAGAACCTGTTTTATCATCGCGAAACTCTATCTTACGCTTGATAACAAAGAAATCTTTCTCTGCATTCTGCTCTTCAACACCCACTTTCTGGATATTGTCCATATAGATTTCCGCACTACCATCGAGGATAGGAAACTCTGGTCCATTCACCGATATAAGGCAGTTGTCAATACCACTGGCATACAAGGCGGCCATGGCGTGCTCAATCGTGAGCAACGAGCCTCACCTTTCGCAATAACTGTACCACGAGAGGTGTCTCACCACATTTTTCAGCGATGGCTTCAATGAGTGGCTCTCCTGGTAAATCGATACGCTGAACTTTATATCCGAAATTCTCTGGAGCGGGATTGAACGTCACTGTCAGGTTTAGACCTGTATGAAGTCCTTTCCTCGAAAAGAGAAAAACTTCCTTTGAGAGTTTTTGCTTAAACATAGTCTATACGTTTTCATTTATTTTCGAAAAGCACGCCTCAGATCGTTCACGTCCTTCCACAATTCGGGGAGATTCTTGAATACTGTTGAACAACGGGCAAACTGGCGAGCATCCATTGCTGGAGAGCCAATAATAACCTGGTCTGATTTACGCACTTTTCCTGCAATGCCTGCTTGTGCTCCGCTACGAGTGCGATCGGCTATCTCTATATGACCAGCAATGCCAACCTGTCCACCAAACATACACCACTGGCCTCATCTTAGTTGAGCCAGCTACTCCCACTTGAGCCGACATCACTGTAGTTTTTCACCAATATCGCAATTATGAGCGATTTGAACAAGATTATCAAGCTTCACACCCTTGCGCACATAGGTTGAACCCATAACGGCACGATCCACACAAGAATTAGCTCCAATCTCGACATCATCTTCAATGATGGCATTACCAATTTGAGGAATCTTCTCATAGCCCCCATCTATCGGAGCAAAACCAAAGCCATCAGAACCGATGCAGCAACCTGAATGAAGAATCACGCGGTTGCCAACATGACAATCGTGATAAACAGACACATTAGGATAGAGAATACAGTTCTCCCCCACTGTTGCACGTTCTTCTACGACAACTCCTGCATAGAGTTGTGAACCATCACCTATAACAACATTTTTCGCCTACATAAGCATGTGGACCTACATAAACATTCTTACCAACCTGTGCCGTTTCTGCCACACAAGCTTGCGGATGAATGCCTACGCGTGAGTTGTGACATCGCTTGCTGATACAACGTCAGCAACCGTGCAACACAAGCACGTGCGTCTTCAACACGTATCAACGTAGCTGTGACTGGGGCTAGAGGGTTGAAAATCTTTATTGACTAATACGACACTAGCCTTCGTGTCGTAGAGATAGTGTTCGTAGTGAATATCAGAGAGAAAAGTAATGGCACCAGGCACACCTTCCTCTATCTTTGCAAACGTAGTTACAACAGCCTTGTGGTCTCCTCAACCTGTCCCTGCAACTACGCTGCAATCTGCTCTGCATTAAATTCCATAGCGTGATTATAATCTTATAATATGCGAAGATAAAGGAAAAGTAAACGAAAATGCAAAAAAGCTTAGTCTTTTTCTCATTCCCAAGCTACTTTTTCAGTAGCTTCTGTGAAACTTTGAAAGACTAACAGATAAAACTCATTTTTGCTTTTTAAAATCCCACTTCTCCATGTTTAACTTCAAACTACATTCGTTCTCTCTCGGTAATTTCATCCTCCAACATCAAAAACATAAATTTCAAGGACTTAACTTGGAGGAGGAAAGGCACTTTATTTTACAAAGCTCTTTTTCTATTCTAGAAAAATGGAAAAGACATAAAACCCAGTCAATGCAACAAAAGAAGAAGAAGATGATGATGTTAGTGGCGGAAGATCTTTCTTTATTTGATGGCTAAAAGCGACTTGAATACCAATAGTTCTACAAAAATGAAACAAGAAATTTCACTAGAAAGAAGCCTATTTTCCCTTATCCTATCAACTGATATTATAAGGATGTCAGCTGGCTTCTTATAGCGTTTGAAAAATTCCCTTATTGTATTTTACATCCCTAAGAAAAACAAGAATAGAGCAATTTTTAAGAAGCTCAAGAATACGTTATTTTAGTGCATGTATTCATTAGCTGATTTTCAAAGCGATTCTCAGCGTCATAGACTGCAGATATTCTTTTGACACCTTCTACCTTTTAGATATCCATAAGAGAAGGATGAAGTGACAAAAGATAAGAAGAGCGTACCTCATATGAGATACGCTCTTCAAAAATTATGGATCGAAAGAGAATCTTATTCGTGTGGATTTCTCAAATACCAGTTACTCTGTGTCATCAGCGTATTATACAACGTAGTATTGTAAACATTGGGCTGCTCATAGAGTTTGAGGTTCGTACTGCGACGGGCAATTTGCCATGCCATCCAGCTTGTGCCATGAGTTGCGGGGAAGCTGCCAGATGTATCACTGTTCTTATGACGAGCGAAACGGCAGAGGTCGGCAAAACGATAACCTTCGAAACCTAACTCACGTGCACACTCATCAGAAATAAGGTCTTCAACAGCATCAATCTCCAAGGGATTAGCTTCAGAAACACTTGGAGCTGCTACTCTGAATAACTCCAACGCAATGTATCAAGCTGTGTAGGACCTGTAGGGAGCTAACGTAGAGAGCAACTTACGAGCATGGGAACGAACACCTGCTGACATATTGTTCATACGATTTGCTTCATCAAGGATACGTTGAGCCACGAGCACAAAATAAGTGTTCTGCTTATCCTGTTCTTTTGCACAAGCCACCGCCCAATCTGTTTATACCAATATTCTTTTGTAAATGGAGGTTCTGACAGATTGAAATCTGCAAAGTCTGCATCAGCATGGAAACGAACAAGTTCGTCAGCATCAATACCAATCATGTCGTGTTCAACAGTTGTACTATCAATAACAGAAGTTATATATTTAGTATGCTTCGTATCATTATAGACAGTATCAGCTTTGAGACTAGGGAATGCGCTGACCATTCAAACCACCGCGAAGAATTGAGAAAGCCAAGTGAGGATAGCCACTACGGTTGAGAGCTTCAGCCAGGCGAAGATATACTTGATTAGTACGATAGAGATCAATCACATAGCGGAAAGCGAAGCTTGTAGGCCATGGATTCTCAGAAGAACTACCACCAAACTTCTGAATGAAACGTATGTGACCAGCTTCAGTAGTCACTTGGTGCTGTTCCATAATAGCGAGCATCACCATTATCGAGATGTTTAACATCTGTAATCACATCTGCTGTCTCTTCATAGAAAACATAGCTCTAGATTTTTGTTGAGAGCATTAAAACGCTGAGAAGGACCAATCTGACGATGCTTATAATTAGCTTTCAGAGAAAATCTGACCACTAGTCGTCGTAGGTTGAAGTCGAGGAAGAAGAGGAGCTGGAAGAGCTCTCATTCGTTGTAGTGGCATTAGAAGAGTGGATATCAAAAGCCATAGATGGATGGAATGCGCGTCAGAGTCGTACCAAAAAGCAGTATTGGCTGCGGAAGGAATTTTCAGTGATAGAACGCTTAGATAAATTACTTGATTCCGAATATAGACTGGCCCAACTTGAACTACGAGGAATATATCTTTCTGTGTTTCCAAAACGAAAACTTTACAACTGATGCTTTGTAAGAGCTAGAAACAAGCGCCGCAGCATTCTTCAGATAGTCGTAGTAATATTTTTGCAGCCTTTAGAAAAATCTGACTTACTTGCACCACGAAGGAGATAGAGGTCGCTCAAAACGAGGTCACCATGGAACAACATATATTGGCATGCTGGATATTACCTGCACCAGTATTAAAAAGAACCATAATTGGGAAGACCATACATTTTTCATAAGCCAAGGCTTGTTCTAAGTCTGACTTAACAAGATCTAGAAGATTGTCGGGGGTTGCCCAAGCTTCAGGATTCTTTTTCCCCAACCAGTATTGGCACTATGAACAGGCTTCGTGATATAAGGAACACGGCCATAATTCTGTACCAACTGCATGTAAGTCCAAGCACGAATCAGCATAACCTGAGCTGCTTCTTTACGCATATAATAGATGCTATTCTTAGACGCCAGGGTATCTACTTTCGAAAGATAGAAATTACATTGGTTGATAACTTTATAATAAGCTGAACGGTTTAACAACGCATTTTTCTCCATCAGCAGAACGCTTGAAATTAGCAATGTCTGCAATAGAGTCAGAAGTAAACATCGTTGTATCTCGCCAAATCGCCACGAAGCTCACTGAGCAAAGTGTTTTGCTCTACAACATCCTGAACGTTTGCGAGAATACTGAGATAGAAGTTCACCGTATCTTTGCTGTTAAAAGTTCTCGGCATAACGATTCAAATCAGGGGTCAGCATATCTTCGCAGGACGTCGTTGTTGCACCCAGTCCCAAAAAGTAAGGCGAAAAAGACCTAAAAATAGATTTTTGCTTTTCATTGTTGTGATATTTAGAAGTTGACTGGCAATCTGTGTGAGAATGATAGAGTAAGACTCTGCACATTCTCCACAAATTGACTAATCTTTATACATTACAAGTTGATAGTTACGCCGAAATTAAAGCTACGACTTGAAGGGAGATATCCTGCATCAACGCCCTGATAAAGGACGCCATTGCCAACAGAAACCTCTGGGTCAGAGCCAAGATATTTTTGTAACCGTGAATACATTGTTCACTTCACCCCCAAACAGAGAGTCCTTGCAGCCAGCTCAGATTCAACGGTAATTTGTAAGTAAGGCGAAGTTTTTAGCTTCAAGAAAGAACCATCTTCAATCCAGCGATCAGAGAAACGCTCATTGTTTACCCACTCTTCATTGGTGGAAGCCATAGGACGAGGAACGTCTGTTACTTGACCTTCGTAACGCCAGCGATTAACAACGGCTGTAGTCTGATTCCAAATATTGTTTTGGGCTTCAAGCTGAGAACGCTGGTAGTTGAAGACATCATTACCCAGAGAATACTTGAAGATAAGATCCAGCGTAAGTCCTTCCAAGACAACGTGGTATAGAGGTTACCATAAATCGTTGGATTGGGATTACCAATTTCAACCATATCAGCTTCATTGATCCAACCGTCGCCATTCTGGTCTACGAAATGTACATCACCAGCTTTGAAATTGCGATAAGGACTAGATGCTATGCCGGTCGGATAACGGAGATATCCATACTTACCTGCTTGAGCTGCTTGGGCATCAGTGCTAAAGACACCCTGCTGTCTTGTAGCCATAGAATACCCCCACAGAACGACCTACAGCAGAAAGTACATTCTTGTTACCATAAACATTAGATAACACACCGTGGAGAACTTGAGCAGATTCTTCAATGCGTTTACCATTAGCATCAAGGGATAAGAAGTGATATAGTTCAAGTCTGAAGTTGGCAACTTGGTCAATTCATTCTTGTAATGACCGATGGTAAAAACCTGCTTGCCAACGCCAATCTTTATGATTAACGAGAACAGCATTAACATTGAACTCAACTCCTGTATTCTTCAAAGCACCATCGTTAGCCCACATTGTTCGAAGACCAGTGATGTCACTAACAGATTTCTGTGCCAAGAGATTAGACGTTTTTGCGTAGAACCAGTTGAGGCTCAAAGATAATCTATTGTCGAACATATTGGTATTCAAACCAATATTGAACTTACGAGTTGTTTCCCACTGAATGGTAGGATTCTCGATATTGGCAAGAACAAGAGCTGTAGCACGATCCAAGAACTTGCGGTTAGCAAAATAAGTACGACTTGCATAGTAATCTACATCGTCGTTACCACTTTCTTCATAACCAGCTGTTAATTTCAGATAGTTAATGGCTTTTACATTGAACCAATCTTCATTAGATACAACCCAACCAGCCTGGAGTGAAGGGAAGAAGCCCCAACGAACACCAGCTAACTTAAGACCACCCTTAGCCTCTTTACCGAAACGAGAAGAGGCATCCATTGCTACAATAGCATCTCAGGAAATAGCGATTACGATAATTGTAACTACCATTTACATAATAGCTCAAATTATTCCAAGTGTCGTTTGTGCCACCATAGTCTTTATACTGCAAATGAATAAGACATATTAGGCATCTTATCATTGTCGTTGTTATAACCAGAAACATGGCTATCACTATAAGAATATGCAGAGTAGCGGAATCCGCCTAAGACATCTACAGCGTGTGCCCCAAACTGACGAGCCCAATTCACTTGGAAGTCATTGAACAAAGTTGTTTCCTTACCAAACTGTGAACGCACAATGCTATAAACATCGCCCAAACCTTCAACCTCCATAGTGGGAGTACCATTATAAGGCAGATAGTACTTCTCATTTGAACGGTTCAAAATGTAGCTGAAGCGATTCTGAATAGTGAGGTATTTATTGATTTGGTATTTGGGAGCAATGTTTAGATTAAACTGAGTTTTGTTCCTGATAATTCTTATTATTTCCTTCACCATTAAGCAAAGTCCAATAAGGATTAACGAGTCCTGCAAATCCATAATCTTTAGCAAAAAGAGAAAGGATTATTTGTATCGTTATAATTTTTTTACCAGCATAAACCTTATCTGTATGACCAAGATACAGACCGCCATTCTTATAGCCTACAAAATAAGCATAGGGACTAATGAATGGAGACTGGATAAGGCCAAGAACATTCGGAGATGAAATATGGCGTCTAGAATAATCCTCTGCCCAACCATTATCACGTAGGTTATATGCATTACGTGCATAACCTATATCAATAGATGAGGTAAGATTCTTTGTCAGCGTAACATCTGTATTGAAGCGAATGTTCAAACGATTAAAAGTCGTTTTTCTTTGCAGTAGCATTACTCTGAGTGAAACCTAGAGACAGGTTATACATTGCAATGTCATCACCGCCTTCTACACCAACCTTATAGTTTTGAGTAAATGCTGTACTATAAAGATCCGACTGCCAATCCGTATTGTTATGATACATCGGATAGAACAAATAGTTAGGATCTTCATTCAAGAATGGAATATTCTGGCTAGAAGAGAGGCTCTTTGCATACTCAGTTGTACCCAAGAATTCAGAAATGTAGCTGCGATACTGATTACCGTTCATCACAGGAATCTTATTGTGTATCGTTTCAAAACCACCATAAGCACGAATCTTAATGCGGGTAACCATACTACGGCCACGACGTGGTGATCTTAATGACACCATTCGCACCGCGCGAACCATAAAGAGCTACTCCATTCTTGATAGTTTCAACATTTTCAATATCCTCAGGATCTATAATATTGAAAAAGATTATTAATAAAACCATCATGAAGAGTCGTACGATTGTACTGCATATCTTGCACTACACCATCAATAACGACAAGTGGTTGCGTATTTGCATTCAAAGAATTCAAACCATTCATCAACAAGAAAGCGCCTTGTGCAGGCATTCCACCACGGTTAATTGCGCGAACACTTCCATTCAGATGATTCTCAATATCATTCTCAATCGTAGTTGCACTTGAATTATCAAGGCCCATGCTAGCAGTATTGAAAAATATCGGTACCATCTTTTATAAAGAGGTTTTACGATACCATTATACAAAAACTGCATCTTGCTTTTTCAGAACCTTTGATACTCAATTGTACTGCATTGTAACCATCCAGATTGATGTACAAAGCAGTTACGAATGTAGGGACAGAAATAGTATAAGCACCATTTTCATCAGTCATCGTAGTGTAGAAGCGATTACTCAAAGCTTGTACACGAACACCGGCTAAAGGCTTTTTGTTGCCGCATCGAAAATATGGCCAGAAACTTGTTTCATTTCATACTTCGGTGCCACGGTCTTAGCCTTGGCTGGAGCGACCTTTGTCTGAACTGCAACTGCGGTAGTGTCTGCCTCTTGAGCTGACAGCACGCATGTACTCAGACAGCATGAAAAAGGCATACACCTGCACGAATAACTCCCCTGCATCATGTTAGTTCGTTTTATATTATTCATCTTAGACTTACTTTTTGTATGTTAACAAGAATTACTAGTCGCGAACGGGCTCAAGAATCACTTTGCTGATGTTCAGGGATTTCGTTTTTACCACGAGTCCGATTTTCTACGGGAGAGCGTGAAACGCAGACGTGGGAAAGAAACATAACCAGCAGGCAGATTTACATAGCACTTCGGGGAACTCAAATGAATCAAAGAGAACATAGCTCTGGATTGAATCGTTGGAAATTGTAATGTTTCTTGCACTACCTATGGAACGATTGGTTACGTCGTCAATGATATCACAATCAAACGTTGTAGTTTCCTCAATTTCTTGCCCTGTCGTACGATCGTACTGGATATTAGCAATATTCGTACGGTTCGGAAGCATAATAGCACTGATTTTATACTTTGTACTATAAATATTATTCAAAATGATATCGACAGTCATGTTACCGTTTGATGCTTCAAAGCGACGATACATATTGTTCTCAACACTACCTCTTCACATTTTCGTTACATGATTAGCGGGAGTCAATTCAACAAGTGTTCCTTTGACGAGTAGTCAGAGCGGTTAAGTCATTTTGAGTTGTAGCAATAAAGAAACCATACTGCAATTTAATTTCGTTCTTAGAAACAATTGAATAAGCAGGATTTACATTATAGCTATTGACTGCGTATATGTAACCATTTGAAGCTTTATATGGAGACTGTCCATTAAAGATAGGATTGACACCACCTGGATTGGAAATTATAATAAGTCACATTATTTGTAGACTTAAGAGAATCTGCATGAGTAGCGTAATAATTCACCTGAGCTGAATCTGTCTGATTTGCAACAGGAATTGGCTAGTACTGAAGAAAGCGCTACTAATAAGCATATCTTTTGCACTATAAGATTGCAGAGAGTCAGCGTTCACACGGAGTGCGTTATTATCTGTCTTATCAAAAACACGACGCTCACTTGACCAATCATAGGCATAACTACTACCGTACTTGAACAAAGAGCTGACAGAATTGAATGCTGTCTCAAAAGCAGCATCAGAAGGAAGAACTGCAATGTAGAGTGAGTCTTCATTCTTTACTCTTGCACCACAAGCATCTAATATCTTGTTAGTCTGGTGGTATACTGAATCAACATATACCATCTGGCCATTTTCATTCATCGCACCTTGAGTACTACCAGATTCAGAGAAAGTTTCCTTGTCTACTTTTGGATCTTTCAACGCTGCCCAAACCTTTGAAAAATTAGGGTTTGCAGCAAGATAATCATATATATTATAGGCAAAAGGAGAACGGCCATTTAGCAAATGCAAAGAACCATTTGCTGACACAATATTACCTGCAGAAGCATCAACAGCTACGGAATTAAAACAGATTAGAGAAACCTCGTAGACACTAACCTCTAGCATTCAGCAGACGTACTTTTTGTGTACCAACATTGGACTCTGTTAGCTAAAACGTGCAATATGGTTCAGAACAAATTGATTGGCAACATCATAGTTGATTTGCCAAGCTTCTCGATTAGACTGTGATGTCGGGTCAGAAGACTGTGCCAACAATTGATCACGCTTATCAAGTAATTTCAAATAATAAGATGCATTGTACGTACCATCTTTAGGATTGCCCAAACAGTGAACGTCTGAGCCTGATTAAGAAGCTCACCCAGAGTCTGCTTTTCCACTCTTGTCGTTAGCATTCTTCATCACATACGTACGACTCTATAATCATAGCAAGAGAGTCTGTAGCACCATTACTTTTGTATATTTTCCCAAAGAGTTTTGGAAGAAGCAGCGCCACCTTTTTACATCATAATGGTCGTCGGAGCAAGCAGTTGTTCCTAAAAGAACAAGTGCCCCCATAAAGCCATAACGAGCAAAATTTATATATTTCATATTCTTTTCTGTTTTCAATCGGTTATTGAATGAAAAGTGGGCAGTCTCTAAAGAAATAGAGACTTGCCACTTTCATATTTTACCATGGATTCTCTGCAGCAGAACCATATATACGTTAGAGGACAATACTCTATGTAGTCCAAGAAGAACTGAGAGTCCAACTTTTTGAGTGCTGATTTAAAACGTATATAGTAGGTCTTGCCTGCTTCCATATATTGGATGCCAACAATACGGCGCACAACACAATAGGTTTTACCATTAGGCAATGCACGAGCTTTTAGATGTACCTGTACCGTCACTTGCACCAAAGTATAGGGGCTTTCATATAGCCCTTGAATACGCAAGTTCTTATCGTTTTTCAATATTGGTTTCAATGTCTGGCACATCATCTTGCCAATTCAATTGAGGATTAGAGTTGTTGTCAACTGGCTGACGGAGGTCAAGAGGTAATCCTGTCGGTTGCAAGCGATAGGATCCTCACCAAAATAAGGCTGAGCCATACCACGCAAAGGATTCTGAGAAATACCAAGACGGATTTCGTAAGTACCAGACTTTGGAACTGGCAGGGGAGACGCAGAGTAAAGTCGAAAAAGACCTGCAGCCATAAATTCATCACCTTGATAGTCCGTCCAAGAGGTGCCCCCTGCCCAAGCGGCATTAAGATAAGCGAACTTTGTACCAGAGGATCGTTTGTAATTGCAGAAAAGTAACCCTTCGGGAAGAAGTGATAGTCAGCACCACGAATAGGAATTAGACAACATTCTCACTCAAGATTGTTGACAAATCCATACGCATACGTTCTCCACTCCAGAGCATCAGCAACTTCTGTTGTCTTTAATAAAATGCCATCAATAGGATAGTAAAAAGCCATTAAGCGCATTGTTATCGTACTGACCATTGGTTGCTGAAATCTTCACATTAAGACCTACACCTGGTGCGTGAGCAATTGTGGGAAACCTCAGAATAGTCGCCATCAAAAACCATCGTTATATTTAGAAACACGATTCAAATATATTTCATGTTCTCCTGTAGGAACTTGAGTCACTTTCAAGATATCATGATATTTACCTACGGTACGATAGTAATCCCATACATCAACAGAATAAGTCAGACGCTGAGGATTTTTCATATCCGCACCATACTTATAGCCATATTCACTCAAGTGTACTACCAATTTATTATAAGGTATACGACCTTCAATAAAGTGATAAGCAACAAAGCGATTAACTGGATTTTCAGGATTTTTTTCAAATCATTGACATGGCTTGATCCATAAACGGGTTCAAGTTTAGCAAGAATAGCTTGTTTTACTTGATCCCAGTTTGTAATAGTTCCCTCGGAATTAGTAGTAACATTGATACCCCACTCACGAGCATAAACATCATCTGTTTCAACAAATCCAGTAAAGCCTCAAATAACGCTTTTGTGGAATTAAGAGGTCACGATAAACAGCGAATGTAGTTCTAGGTTCTTTCTCTTCATGCTCAATATTCTCATAAGCAAGATCACGATCAACAGCCAAAAGAATCTGCTAGACCTGTCTCCTCAAGAAGACGACCCATAATCTTCATATTCGGTGCTTGCTGAATCATCTCAGCCACAGTATTTGCTGACGGAGATATCACGCAATTTACGAGGTGTACGATACCATTTGAAACTTTCTGATTCTCTTTAATAACAGTAGATGTACCATTGATAACATACGGACTGTTATTTTGAGTAGAATCTTGATGACAAGAAAGTAAACGGTCATTAAGGTTGGACAAAGTAAAACGTACCAGAAGTTGGGAAATCTGGTGTTTCGTAAGCACCTTCTGTTCCATTATCAATCACGCAGTTGAACGCGATTAGCTGGGCTTGTTCGTAAGTTAGAGAACTAACATCAGTTGAGCCAGTGAGAGATGAAACATACTTTTTAACAGCTGAATTTGTCGGAGCAAAAACTGTATAATTACCACGAGCTGATAACACTGCTGACAAAGAAGAAGCATTGTCAGATCTACCAAGTTTTACTCGATCAAAAGATAGCTTTGATATCTGACGAGAGAGTCAGAAGCTACTAAATAATCCGTAACAGTCTTATCCTTGGCTATTGCAAAGTTTGAATCATCAATGTCTTCCTTGCAAGATTGCAGGGAAAAAGGCAAAAGGTACACAGCAACAAGAAGCTGCAAAAATCCTTTGATTCTAGATATTACAATATTCTTTTTTTCATATTTCAATATTATTTCTTGCTATATCTGTCCCAAACTGGATTCTGATTCAGTTTACCACCCGCAGGAACTCCATTGACTTTCATTTCATCTGAGAACACAGGATTATAGAGAGAATAAAGCAATTTCAAACGGTTCTTGAGAGAAGTAGAGAGAGACATATTATCCGATAGAGATTTAGTCGGATCGTTAGTAGCTTCAGCCTGACGCACAATATCAAACCAGAATTTACCTTCCCCAACAAATTCTCGTTGACGCTCCTGATAAACTAAAGTCAGCAAATTAGCTGCTCTTATCTTTACCATAATAGATATTGAGATTCGTGCGGTCGGTATTGAGACGAGTACTCTATACTCACTCTGTTCCGTTGCTGTAGCAGGTTTCAGACCTGGATTGTATCTACCGAAGAGAGCATTTACCATATCAAATCCTTCATAAATATCTGCATTAACAATACCAGAAGCTGTCGCAGCCTTTATCTGATTCTGCATGTTTGCGGGCAATAGCCTCTGCCTTCATCAACATAATATCTGAAAGACGATAAACTGGCCAATTGGCATCAGAAGTTGAAGAGGTGCGGAATGTATAGTTTCCACCTTTACCCATCTCTTGCCAATTATTTGCAGAAAACAGAACTTGCAAGGTTTTTTTGATATACGGATAAACAGCATTAGCAGAGAAGGATGTAACTTGACTTATTTGCATAGTCTCAAGCATGCGGAAGTCCGTACGTCCAAAACCTTTTGCAGACTCATTACTATTGACATTTGCGAACAAAGAATTGGACAACAAAGGCAGAAGTAAAACACCTGAAGATGTATAGTTACTTAAATATCTGCCATAAGCACCATTAACATTGTTTACACCATCAAACTGCACTTCAAAGATACTCTCAGAGGAATTCTTATCACCAAAGATACTATTGTAAGCAACATCAGGGAGTACCGCCCGTTACTTCGACAATACGAATCAAAGGATAAGGCTGAGTTTTTCTCAATTGTAGAAGCAGAAGTATTCTTCAGCAAATTTTCCTGATATTTTTGCTTTCATATAATCCAGTACGGCATCACAATGCTGGATAGCCTTATTAAAGCATTCCTGCGCTAAAGCGTTAGTATAAGCGTCATTTATAACCTTACCTTTTGCCGTACGTGAAACTTTAAGGTATCTTTCCCAACAATAGAGTCCGTTGTCACATCAGAAATATTAATGATGTGTCCATAGGGGAGTATTCGTTGGTTTCTTCGTATAATTTTTGAGAAGACATCCACGCCAAAAGGTACATATCTGCAAGTAAGGCACGGATACCACGCTTCGTGAAACGCCCTTTATTATCGTTTTCGGAACCAAAGTTATCAGCTGCATAATCTTTTTACGACCTCCAAAGAATCTATAAGATCGCCAAGAATAGCAACTCCGGGAGTTGCAGGGATACGCGCTGCCATGGCTTGCTTATCTGTTGACACTGGTTCCGAAACATAAGGTACATCACGGAATGCACGAATCAGGTAGAAATAATACAAGGCACGGAGTGCTTCCATTTCACTTTAATAGGACGCCATTCACCTGTCCCAAGACTAGGGGTCTACACCTTTTATTAACCATTTGCTGTCCTCTAGAGAGCAAGGTTACAATAATTAATACCAGTATAGAAAGTAGACCAAGAGAACATATTCTCTGAAGGCATGAGAACACCTTCTTGTAAATGAAGCAGCGATGTATTATCCAACTTCATTAACTTAAAGTTATCTGAGCGAAGTTCTCCCCACAGCATAACACTTGGAGTGGTACGATTGAGAATCGTATAAGCACCTGCACGGACATTATTAAGGTCGTTCTTATCCTCCCAGAATTTTTCTTCTGTAATCTGGTCGGTCGGATAGACGGTCAAGTAATCGTCACATGATTGCAATACTCCACCAAAAGCAGAGAATACCATGCAAAGAGAGTAACTTTGACATATATTTTATTCATTTTCATTGTCTTCTTCCAATTAGAAACCAAAAGTTCAAACTAAAGGTAAAGGAGCGAGAACGCGGAGTTTGTGAACTATCGGTACATGGACTAAATCCATAAGCCGAATGTTCAGGATCTACACCTGAATATTTCGTCCAGAACAATAAATTGTTTCCAGAGAAAGCAAAACGAAGCGAACTCAAGCCATACTTCTTCAACTGCTTAGCAGGAACTGAATAAGAAAGCTGGAAGTACTGGAAACGAAGGAAGTCACCAGGTTCAACATAGCGATCGCTAATCAATGCATTATAAGATACACCGATAGATGCATTCATCGCGCGTGGAATCTGAGTTACTTGACCATTCTTTCTCCAACGATGGTTCACAGATGCACTTTGATTGCGGTTTGTACGCATATCTTCGGCGTACATACGTGCAAGGTTTAGAATCTTATTACCTATACGGAAGTTGAAGTTAGTCTTTAACTGCCAGTTACCATAAGTTAAGTCGATACCAAAACCTCCATTTACTTTCGGGTTAGAACCGCAAGGTATACAATATCCAATTGATTGATTTCACCATCATGGTTAATATCATCATAGATTACATCACCACCCTGGAACTGATAGTTAATACCTCCATAGTTGTACATCATCGGTAGCGGATTACCATTCTTATCGTAAATCACATTACCTTGAGAATCACGGGCGATAGGAGCCGTCTTACCCGAATTCTTCGCTGTATTACGATTTGTTCCATCAGGATTATTAGGAGTATTTCCACTATAGAGTATTGATTCTTATCATCATTCAAGAAATAACCATTATGCATAGTCGTGCATAGATACCCCTTGTAGCGATAACCATAAATACCACCTAAAGCATTACCAATCTGAACACGGCGTAATACTTGCTCATTCTCATAATTCACCTCTGTTAGTTATTGCGCGACGGAAGCATCCATTTGGGTGATAGTATTTATGTTCTGAGCAATATTGAAACGAAGTTTTGTACTAAACTTTCCAACCTTAAAGATTGGACGTGTAGTGAGATAAAGTTCCCAACCTTCATTTTTCATTGAACCTACATTAGCATAATCCAAACGAGCATAACCTGTTGAAGAAGGGACACTTACACCGCTATTAAGCAAATCAGTCGTTCTCTTTATTATATATATTCAAAATCAAACTGCAAAAGGTCTTCTAATAAATTTAAGTTGAAACCCAAGTTCCAAGACTTTGTCTTCTCGCACTTCAACTCAGTGAGGCGAAGATTAGAAGGAACGATAGCTGTTACACCATATATAAACACCTGCTGCTGAATACTTATTAAAGATTAGTCCCTCAGAACCTGGAGCATTACCAGTAATACCCCAACCTGGACGGAAGGCCAACATGCTACAACCTTTTAACAGGTTGAAAGAATTTCTCATCACTAATATTCCAACGACCTGATACACCAGGGAAGAATCCCACTTACTGCACAGAACCAAAACGGTGCTACCATCTGCACGCAACGTAACATCGACAGAATACTCTAGAACCGTAAGAATAGTGGATAGAGCTGCATACCACTCGCAGTGTGACCTTTACCAGTCGAAGTACTACTACCTGTTAGATGACCAGGAACAGTTGCGTCAGTAATACCCTACCATTGATACTAGAATTCACTAGAATTTTGTGAGTACTATTACTTGAACCTACCTCGAAAACGTGCAAGAATTTGAAGAGAGTGGTTGTTATTGTAGAAATAGGGTTTGAAGACAAAAGAATGACGAGTCGTGAACTGAAGATTCTTGAAATCAGAATTAGAAGTCAAATCAACGCCATCAGACCATGCACGAGACGTAAGACTGTGAGGATAATATGCATCACGAGTTTCAGTATAAGCATTCATATACACTTCACCCGTATAATTCAACTGAGTTTCATCATCAGCCTTACCTAAGAGCTTGTATTCCAAAGAGAATTGTGGGGTAATGGTGTGAAAGAGCCATCTACGCCAAGCTTGATTTGCAATTGCAACAGGATTACCATTTCTCACCATATCAGCAAGATAGTAAGAAGAACGGTTACTATTAGCACCGACTAAACCTGCAGCACCTGCAGCAGGAGGCATAATGAAGTATTCACCTGTATTGTAATACTCACCTACTCCATCAGCAGTTTCACGATATTCATTTACGATAAACTGTCATATTAGGCATTGCCTGATATGCATAGTTCAGTAGATTATCGTCGTAGTTCTTATCATTCTTTGTATATGTAAGACCAAAATCAGAAGTAAACTTGATACGACTCACTTACCCAATAGTCCAAAGCCAGACGCGTTGTGAAACGATCCAAAGCCTGCTTAATGATGGTACCCGTTTCCGTGAACATAAGAACCAGAAATACGGAAGGTTGCTTTTTCACCACCACCTGCAACAGCGAGGTCAACACTATGAGACTGACCGAATTGTGTTACTTCTTTGAACCAATCAGTATTCTTGTTATAATTACCATAATAAGCTGGATAGTTCTGGAGATACATAATTTCAGCAATACCAGAAGCATTGTCGCTCTGAGTTGGATTGAAGTAAGCTTCCTTCAACATCATCGTGTAACCATCACCATTGAGCATCTTCATGCCTTCAGGCTGCCACGAGCCATTGAAACGATAACCAACATTTACCTTTGGTTTTACCGCGGGCACCACGACGAGTTACAATTTCAATCACACCATTAGAACCACGAGAACCCCAGATAGCTGTTGCTGCAGCATCCTTGAGGACGTTGATACTTTGGATATCTTCAGGGCTAACCTGCAACAAAGTAGCAAACTGTTCTGATTTTCAAGATTAGAAAGATCGAGATCGCTCTTGTTATAATCCTCCATAATGTAACCATTCACTAACAATCAGCGGTTCTTGAGAACCGTTAATTGAAGATACACCACGCAAACGCATGGATGTACCAGCACCAAGGTTACCAGAATTTGCAACAATGTCCAAACCTGCAATCTGACCTTGCAAAGCTTCACCAGCAGTCTCAAAAAGAAAGACCTTCCATGTCGTCCATGTTAAGTGTCTGCTTAGCTACAGAGATTTCACGTTCAGGAATTGTCAAACCATTCGACTTCACACGACGTGTACTCGTTATAACTGCTTCCTTCACAGGTACTCTTATCCACAAGTTCTAGGATGGAAAGAACGTTTGTGCACCAATGGTCGTCACTTTAGTGACATAACTAATATAAGATACTTGGAGTTTGTTATTGGATTCTTGATGGCTAATGAGAAATACCATTTGCATCGGTCTGCGTTGCAGAAACGTTACGGTTATTGGGTCATCTTTCTCAATTACGTTTGCCATAACAATCGCACCTTCCCTTTACTCCATACATGACCAGTGATTTCGGAGTCCGTGCAAATGCAATAGAAAAGCAGAAACACAGAACGAGGGTCAGTAGATACTCATGTTATTCATAATACTATATTATTTGTATGGTCTGTATTTTGCAACAAATCGTCTTGCACTGCCAGATGTTGTCCAAGCACCATCATAACGGCCGGATTTTAACTTCATAAAAATTGAGAACTCCATCAATCTGATGAATAGCAGCATAAGAAGAAACCTTCACATAACGAGATTGCGTCATATTAGAAGGAGCTCTGTCAAAGTTCGATGTCACGGGCAACCAAATTATAAGGCGCAATAACATGACGAGTATCACCATTAAGGTCCTTTAATTCAATTGCATTTGTCGTTTTGCTTCAAGCCAATAGACATATACACATTTCTATCGTTATCAATACAAGATGTTTTGATACGTACCACTATTAGTGGCATTATCTACATAGAAAGCATTGTCTTGAAGTGATACTCAAGAAGTTCACAAGGCATACAATCATAGCTTTGTGCCTTAATCTTGGCATCAGAATTTACTACACCAGTTGCAGCGTCCGTATTTGCATCGAGATAATTTTTGAATCGAAGTCCAAGTAGGTAGACTATTAGCAACTAGCTGCAGCAATAGCTGCATTAGTAGGAATGTAAATAGTATAACGGTAGTTATTGAAGAAACGGACCAGTTTTTCTCCATTTGCAGGATGATTACCAGCATTGTCTTCAGCTACAAAGATACGATACTTATTCTGCTCGTTGTTCCAAAGAGCTGCTTCATTAGCCTTTCCGTTAATACTATCTTTAAAAGCCTGCCTCTGAAGCAGTTCTGAGTCAAAGAAATTACAGAGATCATAGAATTGGCTGAATTCTGAATGATCGCGCATAATTGCGAAAACCGAATTCATTGTAGGCTGCATCAGGGCGATCGAGCAAGTAAGTCATACCATTACCATAACCATTCTTTTCAGAAGTCATGTCAAAACCTTCCGTAACAGTACTTACATTGTTATTGTCTGCAGAAGCATCGCTATTTTGATCCAACTGCAAAACCACCTTCTACCTTCATTCCACGACCATTATTATTAGCATCGCCAGCATGAGCCAAATAGATAGGAGCGCCACTGCGAGAGGTGAAGAAACGATTACCAGCATTCATACCTCTAGTATCATTGTTCTCATGAACCACAATATGCTGATTTACCATTTCAATGAGCAACCTCACGTTTTGTTGCACCATAGTCATTATTCGCATAGGAATTATCCAAACGTCATTGGGCAATGACTGATAACGACCTGTAACTTGACCGTCTCACAGAAGCATCTCTATCCTTGTCGGATTGTATTTGCGTGCAATAGCTTTGATGTAAACGAGGAGAGTTATCCGTAGCCAGAGTTGCACCATACCGAAAGTCCAATAACGACGATTGGAAGGAATACCACTTGACATAGATACAGGATCCACATAACCATACTTTGCGAGTCCGTCATCTGTCGGAACAAAGAAAGAGAAGCGGCTCTGCATAGCTTTCAAGTAAGTACTAAAATACTGCTTCAAGGGAGCGCTTGTATAAGAAGTACCATCAATATATGGTTCGTCTGCACGCAACACTGAGCGAATCACCTTCGTGTTTGATTGAAGGATAGCTGGTGCTATTACAGCTGCATAGTCAGCAGGAGTAATAACAGTATTCATTATATATACTACACCATTATTAGCAAGAAGAGTCTTTTCAAACAAATTCTTGTAAGCAGCTTCACTTCCATAAGTTGTTGCTGGGAACATTTGATCCTGAGCATCATTCATAATGGTCAAGTACTTGCTAGAACGGTCTCTGCACAAGAGTCCTTCATCAAGTTATTAACAAGTGCTTGGATCACACTCAGAGGAATCTGCTGAATATTGAAAAAGCAAATTCTCTTCTGTGTTTGCCTTTTTACCATAACGATTGATAAGAACACGACCTCCACCATTAAGGAAGTATTCCTTCATAGCTTTATCACTTGGTACAAACATAGCCGCCATATCATTTTCTTTTCTTAGTAGAAGAAGATATCGCATATGTATTCCAAGCTGGGTCAAAGCCTAGTTTTTGGGAAGTCCTCAGCGACTTTCCTTTTGGATCAAGGGCAATGGCAACGTTACCTGAGAGTTTGAAGAAATATAACGTTTCTGGAAGATTGAGTCACCATTTATATTATGGAGAGCTGAATATTCATCCGTCAATGTACGAGAAAAGTATGGCGCACTAAAACGATCTAGCAAAGCATTGAAATACTTCGTATCACCATTTGTACGAATCACCTCAGCCATATTAGAGGGAGTCACAAGAACTGAATCGAGAACGTGATAGTAACCATTCAGACAAGTCACATCTTGTTCAACAACTCGACGATTGTAGATATAGCTACGATTCTCCGTTTTGCAGGCCAACTTCCATTTGGAAGGTTCAGGATGAAAGCAACGTCATCATGCTTCACTTTCTTCTCATTCATATTTCCTTCGAGGAAGAGTCATCATTGGATTAGTTGCATCCACTGCCATATATATACCACCGCGAGCTTCTCACGGTAGTAGTTCCAGTATTTAGTATCACCTGCATCCGTACCATCAGCATCAGGCTGATTAAGATTTTCAGGCAACTGATACCATCTCCAATACGGCACTGTGTCAGTTGCCGTTGCATTAGAGACTTGGCGTAAACACAAGTTTTTACCATTATTTTTCTGTATTGGAGAGCTTCTCCATTACATACGCATTATTCAACATAGAGTTGTTGAGCAATACGCGCTTCTGATTTGTTGAGAGCTGATCACAGCTTCTAATGGGATTACCATTGCCATCTTTCCAAGTTGTGGTTTGGAAGAAATGTTCATAGGCTTTGTCATCGGCCACAAAGAGCGTCAAGCTACCCGTCTCGACAGCACATCCTTATACCCCAAAATCATTCACCAGACGAATTGTAGTCTTAAATGTTCTGTCGGTACGGTTATTCAACTCATCATATATACTCGCTCCAAGAAACGCTGGTTTCTTTTCATCCAGATCATAATTATCCGAACAAGAGTAAGTAATACTGCAAGTTGAAAGCAAACACAACGCACCTAGCATTGCAGTTCCCAATCGGTTAAATCGGTCCTTCATACCTTTAAGTAATTGATTATTTTGTAGTTATATTTAATTCAGTGTTTACACACAATTATACGTTGGGACAAAGATAATTTTTCTTATCATTTGACACGCAAGTATTGCAACTAATAAATTATTAGTTTATATTAACAATTAACAAAGGTAAATATGGTTAAGCATTGATGGATTGGTACACAACATTTATAGAAAAACAAATGCTATAGAAGAATAACCAATCCACAATTACATCCTAAAAACAATAGATTACGTATTTTAAAAAGCACTCACGTTTCCGACAATTAAAATTTATGAGCAGAAACACAAGTGCTTAAAATACTTTTAAAAATATCTCAAAAATTGAGAATCTAACGAGGCTTCTAAAATAAATCCGAAAAAGGACGAAACTAACTATAAATTAAGAGAGTGCTAAACGAGCAATTCCTTCTACTTCTATCAACCAACCAGGGCGACACACACGAGCCCTCAACAATTAGCACTGGAAGATGATGCAATCTCTTTTTCAAATACGCTGCCACTACGGGATAATCAGAGATGTCACGCAAATAAACAATAGCATATTCCAAATTAGACAAAGAAGCCTCTCCGTCGTTCAGCAATTTTTCAATATTAAGAAACAGACGCTCAGTCTGTGCTTGAACATCTCTCTCATAAAGCACTTTTCCTGATTATCAATGCTAGCTGTACCTGACAACATCAAATATCTTTGCCCATTTGCATCTAAACTTGTAGCGGTTCAAACGCCACGCCATATTCACGGGGTGGGATTGAGGTATTTAAGTGCCTGAAGATAGCGAACATCGTTGCGTTGCAAACCATCAACAGACAAAAATCAGCACATACAATCGATTCTGCATTGGAAGGATAGCCACCTATACCTGTAGAGGCTATATAATGAGTATCTCCTGTAAGCCCTTCTTTAGCAAATACTTTATTACGCCCCACAACCACACCTTGGTAGTTCTATCCACATCTCGCACATAGAACCACGTGCGATGACAATTTGCTTCAAGTGTAAGCCCTTCTTCTTTCAAGAATTGTTGATGTCGACGGAACGTTTCAATTGTTTCTTCTTCTGCGAGAGGCTTTTTGCTTCAGCCGCTGTGAAACGAACTGATTGAAACAATATTTTTCAACGCCCCTATGCCCATCTTCATTCGCTCAGGAGTACCTACTTTTTCTATATCTCAATTCTGTTGTTAAACACAGTGTAGAGCTACTTTCTCACCACTCAATAAGGGCTGTTCAATAAAGCTAATAGCACCTGCTTTGAGCTGGTTCCAAAGAGGATGTTGATGGAGAACTTCTAACTGATTAGCTGCATCTGAAAGATAAATACGTGTAACCAATAGTTGAGTCAGAGTAAGTTTTTTTCATTTTTCAGCATATCGACAAGTTGAACACTGAGACTATTCAACTGCTCGTCTAGTCCTCCTTGCTGACTGGGGACCATAATTTTGAATATTAACATATCTCTGTCAAATACTTATTTACCAACATTTCCACCTTCTGCGGTTTTATGCCCCAACGTGGAGCAATAAGCAGTTCGCTTAGCGATTCCGAGACATAGCGTTCAAGTGCCACAGAGGACTTCAAACGCTTCAAAAATCGTGCAACAAGCTGAGCGTACCCTCTGCTGTCATCAAAGAATAGTCCGCTTGATGGTGTATAAAATCTGCGCCATAACTGTTCCTCGAAGAATTTGCAACTGATGAAGTTTAAGCACATCAATTGGCAATTCATTTTATTCTGTCTGCTTGCTCCACATCACGCTCTTGCGTAACAGTGGGAAGTCCCAAAATGAGATGTACGCCGATCGTCAGTCCACGCTCTGCAATCACTCTAATAGTTCGTTGCGCACAAGCAAAATCATAGTCCTCTATTGATGCGTTTCAACACATCGTCATAGGTACTTTCTACACCTAGTTCAATGTGTACAAAAGTTTCTTTTTATTCAACGCTGCTAGATAATCCAGAACATCAATCTCCACACAGTCGGGACGCGTAGCTATCACAAGGCCTTCAACATCTTGAACACTCAATGCCTCTTCATAGAGTTAGCGCAAACGTTCTAAAGAAGCATACGTGTTCGAATACGACTGAAAAATAAGCCAAGTAGTGCGTATTACTCTTCGCCTAGAGAAAAAAATTCTTTTCCTCGTTGAATTTGTTCTGTCACGCTCAAGTGCGGATCACAGTACTGCGGACTATAGCTATAATTGTTGCAGTAAGAACATCCTCCTCTACCCACCCGACCATCACGATTAGGACATGTAAAACCTGCATCGATAGCCAACTTTTGAACTGGCTCCTCGAAACATGGTGCGACAGGAATTCTGGAAAAGAGGATTATCCATAGGGCGCACAAAGGTAGTAAAATAATAGCTGAATAATAAAGTTTGCATTAAAAAGGAGCAGATGCTTTTGGGCGTAAATCTCCTTATTGCATAAAAGAATACAATAAAGATGTCAGCTGACAGAATAAGGATGTCAGCTGACACACTTATTGTATTTAAGAAGATGATAAAGAAAGGATGATTATGAAGAGAGATAACGCTCTCCTTAAGAACATTTTCCCGTTGTCACATCGTCACACCGTCACACTTAATTGCTAAAGTATTGAAAAAGTTCGCATTACTAGTGCGACAACGGTGTGACAACAAACGTCTATTTTAAAGTTTTGTTGTCACACCGATAAGTACCTATCCAAAAAGCCGTTCTTCTTTACAAATCGCTGTAACACAGTTTTTCAGAGCAAGTCTTTATAAGCTTCTATCGCACGCTCTGTCGTCTTCACAGCTTCTTCCAAGGGAAAAAGGGAGTTCTCCGCCACTGGCATTAAGATGACCTCCACCATTGAAAAATTCTTCTGCCATTTTATTACAAGGAAATCATCAACACTGCGCAACGAAACCCTAACAACATCTTTTTCTGTATCTTCTCGAAGGCTGATACTCAAACGCATACCTTTCACTTCGCAGGGGCATATTTACCAACCCCTCAGCATCGCTCACGAATGAAATGAAAAATCTTTCATTTCATTCCTCGTTATAGTGAAGATACTAGCCTTATTATCCGCATAAAACTTCAATTTCTCATAAAGTATATAGCCTTGTAAGCGCAAAACGATCTACAGAATAAGTATTGAAAACATTTCTATATATCTTATCCTTGTCAATTCCTTTCTCCAGTAATTTGCTAATAATGGTATAGATTTCAGGATTATTCGAGTTGTAAGTAAAAACCTCCTGTATTCTGTCATCATACCACAATAGAGCGCGGAAGCCCCTGAGTTGTCATTGTTTCGTATCCTCCCAACTGATAGATTAGGCGAAAGACAAGTTCTGAAGTAGAACTCATCTCGGGATGAGAGATAATAGTTTGAGCACATGTCGTATCAGGAGACAAGTGATGGTCTATCATCAAACGCTCTGCCTTTGAATTAGCTACAACATCACCCATTTCCTGTAAACGATGCAACGAATTAAAAGTCTAACATACAAATAAGATCTGTACCTTCTATCAAGTGGCGAGCAACGTCACGCTTATGGTCATAGAAAACCACCTTTCTCCGAGTTAGGAAGCCAACGGAGAAAAATCAGGGAAAGGGTTAGGCATTACAATAATAGCTGATTTTCCTAATCCTGCAAATATTCGGCCCAACCCAGCGCAGCACCTAAAGCGTCGCCATCTGGTCCTCTATGCCCCATAATTACAATTTTACGCGCATTTTGAAGTGTGCGCATCAAAGAAAATAGAGTAGTATTATCTAAAAGAGGATTCATCAATAATTATTTTCTAAAAAAAGTTTAGTTAAGTTGATACTAAAAATCATTTACAGGCACTTTAATGCAGCCACCTCACCAACAGGATCAAAAGACTTAAAGATGGCACTTCCAGCTACAAGGGCATCGGCTCCAGCTTCTTTCAACTGTTTTCCAGTCGTTCTATTGACCCTCCATCCACTTCTATCAAAGCTTTTGAAGCCTTACGATCTATAAGTTCACGCAACTGACGTGTCTTTTGGAGGCTATTTTCTATAAATTTCTGTCCGCCAAAACCCGGATTCACACTCATAAGCATAACAAGATCCAAATCTTGAATAATATCCTCAAGCAAACAGACAGGGTGTGTGCGGATTAAGAGTTACGCCTGCCATCATTCCTGCATCTTTGATTTGCTGAACCACACGATGAAGATGTACGCAAGCCTCATAATGCACATTCATTATCTTGGCACCTCAAAGCGGCCACTTGACTCACAAATTTCTGTGGCTCTACAATCATCAGGTGCACATCCAATGGCTTCTAGCTGCTTTTAGCCATTGCTTCCATAACAGGAAAGCCAAAAGAGATATTGGGTACAAAAACGCCATCCATCACATCGAGATGAAAACCAATCAGCTTCACTAGCATTTAGCATTTCTATGTCACGCTGCAGATTTCAAAATCCGCAGACAGAAGGGAGGAGATACGATCATATATCTAAATCTTTTTAATGATTTTTCTGGGCCATCATCAGGTAATAGGATAGAGTTATTCTCTCTAAGCTTCTGAATATAGGCTAGTTCATTCAATGCAAAATCAGCATTTAACGGTTCATTCAACATTTTCTTATAAACGTTTTTCAGCACTAGTCAAGTCGCCAAGTTCAACATGTACATAAGCCCAACGACGACGAAGAAAGTTCATAAAGCGCTCTTTCTACGTCCGTCATTGGCTCTGCTCCATCAGTGTACTTCTCTCGGAGCTCTTTAATAAGAGTATTTATAACGTAAAGGGAGCGAAAATCGCGCGCATTTACTAATGTATTTACATAGGCGATACTAACACCTATATCTCTTATATGAAAATGCCATCCAAATAATAATAAAGCTTGATCATAGAGCTTCAACTCTGCATAAGAAGAACCCAAATAAAAGGCAGTTAAGAACAATGTGTTTTGGATTGCTTCATCTTTGGGAAGCTCATACGCCAACATCTTATTCCAAACGGGTGCCAGATACGCAATCACCTCATAATAACGTTCTTGACGAAAGCATTTCCTTTCCCCCAATAAACCTTCTGAGCAAAGTCATCCGTTTGCCACAATGCTAACATCTGCTGATCTTCCGTAAGCTCTTCTTGTTTGCCCGCAAAGATTTTTATCAATTGCATCCTGCCGCATATAAGCCAGTTCTTTCAAGCGTTGCTCATTATCGCCCTTATCATAAAGCCAAATAGAAACTAGAAGATTTTAATACTCCTGGCACTTCAAAAGCTCCAGCTTCTGCATTGACATCAGCAACAGCCGCCACTACATAAAGACATTCTTGAGTTTCCTTATCTGCTTTAAGAACAATCGTAGCTATACGCAGAGAGTCATTTCCTTTCGTCTGATATTTATACTTCACAAGCAGAGTAACAACATCTTTTAACAAAAGAAGGCTTCCTTCCTCTTCCTCAGCAATAAGAGAAGAAAAGCACATTGAAAGTTTTTAACTTGTTCAGCTGACGACAAAGTCTTAATACTATCTGATACTATAGTAATATCAATTATTGAAGGCTGATTTATTTGAAAAACAGTAGCTAAAAGAGAAGCAACACTTATAGGTAGTTTCGCCCCTGATCTATAATTAAACGATTCATTATCAGTCTTTTACTTTTCCTTCATTATTTAAGTGAAAAAGTTCAAGAGAGTCCAACAATGCATTTTTCACGCGCATAGTTCAAATTATTTTTCTACGTCATAAGGCGAAGAAGAGGAACCTTCTTTTTTTCTAGAAGTAAAAACTCATTTGTAAAGATTCTTTCGAACATCAAAGAATCCTTCCAAAAGAGTTAAAAAGGCATCTTTTGTCCGCAGAGTATCATCAGTAAAAAGAAAGGTGCAGAAATATGGACAATCATATTCTTTTTATCATCACTATAGGCATAATAAACTGTATGACAAAGAACTATAGTATTAACCCGATTACAAATAACTCGCAATAAATCTATTTTTCAGCAGATACTTCTGCGATACCTTGAAAGAAAAATAACCACCTCACCACTATGGGGAAAAATCCGCATATTATAATATCCATTTTGGAAATTAAAACGAAAATTCTACGAGGTCATCCTTGCGTTTTTCTCGAGTGTACGTGCAACCGATCGATTTTAAGAGATTCTCAGCGTGTTTAAAATTATCCTCCTGAGAGCTTTTTCCGTTCTTTTTGAGAAAAAGGCTCTAATTCTCTCTTTTGAGGATAGAATGACGGCTATCAACAAGACATCAACAACAACTGCTATAACATTTATAAAATCCATGTAGGTTACACCTCCTTAAACATTATACAAATGTACCATAAAAATATGGAACTTTATAATCCAGCGGAAATTATTATTTTTGCGTTCCATAATCATATCAAAACAAAACTATGTTCGTACGCCAAATCCCCTGGAAGATCGCAATAGTCCGCAAGCAGCGTTTCAATTATCCCCGACGGGAAGTATCTCCTTCATGGCGCCCTATCAAGACCGAATGAATATTTTTGTTCGCAACTTGGACGAAGAAGAAGCCACGCAGCTGACCCACGAAACTGAGCGAAGCATTGATGGCTATTTTTGGGTGGACAATACGCGCATATTGTTTATGAAAGATGATGGAGGCGACGAGAACTATCACCTCTTCGGTGTAAAATCTTGATGGTTCTGACCTCCGCTGTTATACTCCTTTCGACGGAGTACGTGTAAGAATCATTGATGACCTAGAAGATATTCCGGACCAAGTGCTTATTGGCATGAATAAGCGTAATCCCGAGGTTTTTGACCCATATCGTCTTGATTTGAAAACTGGAGAACTGACACAACCAGCAGAGAATCCTGGAAATTGGCAGGGATGGATGACTGACCACAATGGAGTTCTTCGATCAGTAACGGCCATTGTGGACGGCGTAAATACTCAGATTCTTCTACCGTAATCATGACAACGAAGATTTTCGTGCAGTACTGACAACGAGCTTCAAGGAAAGCATTGATTTCATAATATTTACGCCTGACAATAAGTATGTGTACGCTGCAACAAAATTTAGGACGCGACAAATCTGTCTTGGTTCTCATGGATCCTGCTACGTGCGAGGAAATAGAAGTGCTCTATGAAAACCCCACCTACGATATATCTTCTATCAGCTACTCCCGAAAGCGAAAGAAACTACTGGGCGTATTCTGTAGCGGCCACAAAGAGCCTGTACGCCATTACTTTGACGAGGAAGAAAAAGAACTTAAAAAGAAAAATGCGGAGCTTCTTCCCTGGTCTCCACTGCGGTATGAGCGATTGCGATAAGGCTGAAGAGAAGTATCTACTCTATGTAGGTAGCGACCGCAATAAAGGGGCATATTACTACTACGACATTCACGAAGATCAGCCTCGAAAAATTGCAAGCCTTTCACCATGGCTCAACGAAGAAGAAATGGTTGAAATGGAAGCAGTCAAATATACTACGCGTGATGGACTAGAACTGGAGGCTTATCTCAGTTTGCCTAAAAAGCTTCAATAAAAAGAATCCTACTCCTCATCCTGTTATCATCCATCCACATGGAGGTCCTTGGGCACGTGATTATTAGGGGATCGACTCTGTCGTTCAGTTTTCTCTGTAATCGTGGTTATGCTGTTTTTAGCATGAACTTCCGTGGTTCAACAGGTTACGGACGCAAATTCCTAGAAGCCAGCTACAAAGAATGGGGACGCAAGATGCAGGACGACATCTCTGATGGTGTGGCTTACCTCATAAAAGAAGGTATTGCTGACCCCAAACGAGTAGCCATTTATGGTGCGTCGTATGGGGGCTATGCTGTTTTTGGCCGGTCTCGCCTTTACGCCAGAGCTCTATTGCTGCGGTATAGACTATTGCGGTGTCTCAAACCTCTTCACCTTCATGAAGACTATCCCACCCTACTGGAAGCCAATGCTTGAAATGATGTATGAACAAGTGGGCAATCCCGAAACTGATCACGAATTGCTAGCTGCTGCTTCGCCGGCACTCCATGCCGACAAAATACGCGTACCACTCTTTATTGCTCAGGGGGCTAACTGATCCACGCGTCAATAAAGCAGAAAGCGACCAAATGGTAGAAGCTCTCCGAAAAAAATGGCGTAGAAGTAGAATACATGGTAAAAAGAAAACGAAGGACATGGTTTCCACAACCAAGAAAAATCGCTTTGACTTCTACCGCGCTATGGAAAAAATTCCTCGCAAAATATCTATAAATCATCGCGTAAACGATAGAATTATAGTTTTATTGTATTATTTTTCCACACCCAAGTATTGTTTTATAACATACATTTATTACATTTGCAACCGATAACTATAAAATTACTGCCTATCGAAACAGCATTACTCCAAAATCAAAAACATCTGAAAGTAATGACTACTCTCAATTTTTCAGCCGGACGAAATTCTTGTCGGCCTTTATGCACAAGGAGATAACGAGGCTTTTTGACGTCCTCTTGTCCCGCTATAAAGATAGGCTCTATTCCTATATAAATTATATTGTACGTAATGACGATGTTGCGGAAGATATCTTCCAAGAAACGTTTGTCAAGGCTATTATAACCATACGTCAGAACAAATATCACGAAAGTGGTAAGTTCTATGCGTGGCTGACACGTATAGCGCACAATCTCATTATCGATTTCTTCCGCGTAGAGAATGCTAATACGGTAGTTTCTAATGATGAAGTAGAATACGATATTTTTAATAATGCAAAAACTAGCTGATGCCTGCATCGAAAATAGTTTGGTGAACGACCAAATCCTAAACGATGTGCGCAATTTGATGAATCATCTTCCGGAAAGTCAGCGGGACGTTGTCTATAGCGCTACTATAAGGAGCTTTCTTTCAAAGAGATTGCCGAACTTACAGGCGTTAGCATCAACACAGCTCTTGGACGGATGCGTTACGCTATCATGAATATGCGCCGCATGGCGGAAGAGCATAATATTCAGCTCAACGCCATCTAAGCAGATATTAGCTACACATATTCATACAGACAGAGTTCCTTCTTGCTGAAAAACTCTGTCTGTTTTTATTCTTCGAGGAGAAGAAAAACACAGAAAAAGCAGAAAAATAAATCGAGAAATACATACTAAAAAGTATAGGCTCTGCGTTTGAATAAACAGATGCGGCGAAATAGGAGGAATAATGCAGCCACTAACCGCACAAGAATAAATTATAAAGCAAGTTGCCTATGACTGATTCTTTACCACATCGCACTTCGCCACGCGAAGACACTCTAAAATTTCTTCGGGAATTTGCCCGTTTCTATCAGCCTGTGACACTGCCCACAAATGACGACACGGACTCTACAATGGGTTCGCTCTCAACCTCTCTATGTTAGTAAAACACTAAGCACACACCTCTTCTCGGACGCTGTGTGCTTTTTCCATTTATAAAGCATTTATCAATGAAGAAAATTTTTATTGCTCGGATCTGGCGAATTAGGCAAAGAATTTACCATTGCGGCCAAACGCTTGGGACAATACGTTGTGCGTGCGACAGTTACGCTGGAGCTCCAGCACAACAAGTAGCCGATGAAGCGGAAGTATTCTCTATGCTCGATGGCAATGCCCTAGAGGCAGCCGTTCGCAAGCATCGTCCCGACATCATTGTTCCCGAAATCGAAGCCATTCGTACGGAGCGGCTCTACGACTTTGAAGAACAAGGCATACAAGTTGTGCCGTCCGCTCGTGCTGTCAATTTCACGATGAATCGTAAGGCGATCCGCGATTTGGCGGCTAAAGAACTAGGCGTTAAGACTGCACGCTATTTCTATGCAAAGAACTACGAGGAGTTACAAGCGGCGGCCAACGAAATAGGTTTCCCATGTGTTATCAAACCCTTAATGTCGAGTTCCGGGCACGGGCAGAGCCTTGTAAAAATCCCGACCAACTTCACGATGCATGGACATCAGCCATAGAGGGAAGCCGAGGCGACATTCAGGAAGTTATCATTGAGGAATTCATCCGGTTCGACAGCGAAATTACACTACTTACCGTCACTCAGAAAAATGGTCCTACACTCTTCTGCCCTCCCATTGGACATGTACAAGAACATGGCGACTATCGGGAAAGTTTCCAACCTGCAACAACTACTCCCACTCAGTTGCAAAAAGCCGAGGAAATGGCGGCAAAAGTGACTGAAGCATTGACGGGCGCAGGTATCTGGGGCGTAGAATTCTTCTTGAAAGGTGATGAAGTCTACTTCTCAGAACTCTCTCCTCGCCCCCACGACACGGGTATGGTCACACTTGCCAACACGCTCAACTTCAACGAGTTCGAACTCCACCTACGTGCCGTTATCGGTTTGCCCATCCCCCTGCATCAAACTCATGAGATGTGGAGCGAGCGCAGTGATTCTCTCTCCATAGAATCAGAAAAACAACCACAATATCGTGGACTTGAACAAACGTGTGAGGAGGATGCCGATGTCCGCATATTTGGTAAACCCACAACAAGACTTCATCGCCGTATGGGGGTGGTGGTTGTGAATGGTCCGACGAATGCCGACTTAAATGCTATTCGAGAAAAAGTCAAACGCTTGGCCAATTACGTTGAAGTTTACTAAGACAAACTGTCCTTTATTGCTTTCTAGCAACAGAAGGCTACAGTTTTATACTCAAAAAGTCTGCAACACTTTCCCAAAAGATTGCAGACTTTTTCATGTGACATGCCATGCCTTCTCCAGAAAGAAAAAGACCTTACTTACTGTCGTTTTATTTGACATTCCACTTTTTTTCAATCTAGAAATTAAACACATTCATTTTCCCTGGAGAAAGGTCGAAGTTAACATCAAAAATCATAGTTGCAACCATTAGCAACCCTTTCACCAAAAGAAAATAAGTGAAAAGAACTCCATTTTCGGATAAATTAAAGGGTAAAAACGAGCCATAAAGGCATATTTTTCTTTATTCTATCCAAAAATGCAATAAGGCTTTCAGCTGAAAGCCTTATTGCGTTTGAAAAATTTCTTTATTGTATTTTTCAATTTCTCAAGGAGAAAATAAAATTTGTAGTATAGAAAATAAAATTTCTCAAGGAGAAATTTTAAATAGACCTATTTTAATGATGCCTCAAAACTGCGTTATTTTCGTCCGCAGGCCTTTACGCTCGATTTCAAGCGATTCTCGGGGCGTAAAAATACGAAAAAATTTTGACAAGTACAAAAACCTTTAAGACACAGACTAAGAAGAAACACGAGCGAAGACAATAAAAAGAGTTTTAGAACATCCTCCTACTCGCATTCTTCTCTGCGCTCTTCCGTCTCCAGAGCATTCGCTACAGCCGAGCGGAACGACCAAAGTTCGGAAGGAGGGAGTGCCGTGTCTAAGAAATTCGGGAAAGCTTCCATCAAATCCGTCAAGCGATTGAGTCGGCGGAGCGCAGCAAGCAGTATCTCATGGTGATCAAAAGCCAGCTTGGGCAGAGCGTCTATGGGAGTCCACTGGGCATCGGCGGCATCATCATCGGCCAGAACTTGTTCCATCGGAGCAAACGACATATAAGCCACGGTCACCACAGGACCACGCGGATCTCTGTCGGGACGAGAGAAAAACACCGAGTTCTCACCAATGTCCCCACCTGCAAGTGGGTTTCTTCCTCCAATTCTCTACGAGCGCATGCAGGTAGATCCTCTTCGCCAACGTTCAGAAAACCACCCGGAAAAGCCCAATGGGACTTATAGGGATCTGCTGCCCGTTCCACGAGTAAGACATATAATTTCTTATCGTGAAAACTAAACACTACGTTATCGGCCGTCAAGGATGCACGAGGATACTTATAGGCATATTGAAACTCTTGTCCTTCGTGGACTTCACAATAAATATCTTTCATTCTTTTCGTTTTTGCAAAGCAAAATTAGCTCTTTCTAACTGAATAAAAAGAAAATATGTAGTTATCAAAAACATTATCAGCTATTTTAGATTTTGAAGTTCCACCATTCAATACACAGGAATCTGCTGATAAAACTTTAGGTTACAGTTGAATCTATAATTGAAAAAGGCGTAATTTTGTAGCAATAAATTTTTGGGATAAATATGATTAGTGCTAAAGACAAAGAGCAACTCGCTCAAAAAGGTATTTCGGAGAGAAACTTAATGAACAATTAAACTGTTTCAAAACAGGTTTTCCGTATCTGAAACTTTATGCTGCAGCCAGCGTTGAGGAAGGTATTCTGAAGCCCACGAAAAAGAGCAACAAGCATTTGCAGAAGCGTGGGACGAAGCAGCCAAGTCGCTCCACATCGTGAAGTTTGTGCCAGCCAGCGGAGCAGCTAGCCGAATGTTCAAAGACCTCTTTTCGTTCAGCGAAGCCAGCTATGATGTTCCAACGACCGACTTTTGAAAACACTTCTTCAACAATCTAGAGCATTACGCCTTTTTCAATGCTTTAGACGCACAGTGTCAGAAGCTCCACAATAAAGGTTGCAAAGAACTTCTGAAAGAAGGCGAGTATAAAAAGATTGTTAACGCACTTCTCCATAAAGAAGGCCTCAACTATGGTCAACTTCCGAAAGGACTTTTACTTTTCCATCGTTATGAGGATAGTGTTCGAACTCCTGCCGAGGAACATTTGGTGGAAGGCGCACTCTATGCCAAGGAAGCAGACGGCACTGTGAGCGTACACTTCACCGTATCGCCAGAACATCGCTCTTTGTTCGAAGCACACATCAGAGAAAAACGTGCCTGCGCTGGAAGAGAAATTCGGCGTGAAATATAACATTAGTTTTTCGGAACAAAAGAGTTCTACGGACACCGTTGCTGCTACGCCAAACAATGAACCTTTCCGCCTAGACGATGGCAGTCTGCTTTTTCCGTCCTGCTGGCCACGGTGCATTGATTGAGAATCTCAACGATATTGCGGCAGATATTCTTTTCATCAAGAATATCGACAACGTAGTGCCCGATCGCCTCAAACCAGAAAACGGTACACAACATGTTGGCGGGTATTCTCGTTTCACTGCAAAAGAAAACGTTTAATTACTTGCACCTGCTCGAAAGTGGGCAGTACAGTCCTATCGATTTGCAAGAGATAAAACTTTTCTCGAAAAAGGAACTCTGCTGCAAGACTTTACTTCCATTAGAAGGAAAGCGTTGGCCGACTATCTCTACCAGAAACTGAACCGCCCTAATGCGCGTGTGTGGCATGGTGCCCAATGTGGGGGAGCCTGGAGGAGGCCCATTCCTCGTTTATAACCAAGACGGCAGTATCTCCTTGCAAATTTTGGAGAGTAGCCAAATCAATATGGATGATGAGAAAAGCAAAGCCATGTTTTGTCAAAAGGCACTCACTTCAATCCCGTAGACCTCGTTTGCGCTGTCAAGAACTACAAAGGCGAGAAGTTTAATCTGCCCGATTTTGTAGATAAGAATACAGGCTTTATCTCCCTCAAAAGCAAGAATGGCTGTGAGCTCAAAGCCCTTGAACTTCCCGGACTTTGGAATGGTGCTATGAGCGATTGGAATACAGTGTTTATGGAGGTTCCTCATCACTTTCAATCCCGTTAAGACTGTAAACGATTTAATCCGCGAGCAACATCAGTAATCCGCACAACAGAATGAACTCTTTTCTGAAACTTTTTGTCCTATTCCTCACAAGAGGCTGGTTTTGCGCTAGGCAATGGCTATGCTGCCATCTCTCCCTTGCGCAAAAAACTAACAGCCTCGGACTTACTAACAGAAGAAGAATTTGACAACTCGCTAGCCATTGCGCAAGCTATGCCAGGCGTGTTCAGTATCAATCTTGCTGTTTATTTAGGACATAAAAATATGCGGATGGAAAGGCAGTATAACAGCAGCAGTAGGAACCCTCCTCCCAGCTTTTACTATTTTGCTCATTCTGTCTATTTTTCAACGGGTTCAAGATAACAAACACCTCTCTGCTTTTCTGAAAGGTGTACGCCCTGGAATCATAGCCTTCATTGTGCTGGCTGTTATCAGAATGCTTAAAACTTCAGGCATCGCACTGGCAATGTTTGGCTACCCATTGGTACAATAGCTTCTATTGTATTCCTCGGTATTTCGCCTGCCTATATCATTATAGCTATCGTCTTTGCAGCAATCTTATATGCCGTAACTATTCGTCCTAATGAATAAAACAGAAGTCTGAATCATGCTGATCCTTTATCTCTCACTCTTTATAAGCTTCTTTCTCACGGGACTTCTAGCTTTTTGGCGGTGCCCCCGTTCTGCCAGCGTTCATTGGTAATATCTTCATCTCACAACATGAATGGTTTAGCTCTAGCCAAGTGTCGAACTTGATAGCGCTCAGCATGATTACGCCTGGCGATCTTGTGTTGAATGCAGCAACAGTAGGCGGATACGCCACGACAGCTTCCACTCTCACAACAGGATATAGCATACTGGGAAGTTTTATTGCTACACTCGGCGTAACGCTCCCATCCTTTGTCAGTACAAGCATCTTCTGTCGCTTCAAAGGGCTATTAAAAGAGTTGGGAATCACGCAAACGGTCATCAGTTGGCTAAAACCTGTTATTCCTGGAATAGCCCTATCAGGAGCTATCCTATTGATGATGCCCGATGCAAAAGGAGGAGAGACGATGAGTAACTGGGAATTAGGTATTTCTATATTCCTCTTTATATCAACAATTATTGGTAGCGCAAAATTCAACTTTAGCCCCATTTTTATGCTTTTGCTTTGCGGCATTGCGGGCTGGATACTTTTCTAAAATAAAAACTAAATCCCATAGCATTTGGGGATAACATAACAACTATTCTAAGATGAGCTTCAACGTTCCTAAATCCGACAAAAACGCGTGGTTATTGTCGGTGGTGGCTGGCGGCCTTCAAGTAGCCAATAGACTTAAACACTCCGACTTTCAAGTAGTACTTATCGACCGCAATAATTATCACCAATTCCCGCCCCTCATCTATCAGATAGCATCTGCTGGATTGGAACCCAGTTCTATCTCCTTCCCTTTCCGCAAAATATATCAACGTCGAAAGAACTTCTATTTCCGTATGGCTACGGTACGCTCCATCTTCCCTGAACAAAAGATTCTACAAACGTCCATAGGTAAGATTAGTTACGACTACTTGATTTTTGCAGCGGGTACTACAACCAATTTCTTTGGTAATAAGGATGTGGAAGAAGAGGCTATCCCCATGAAAAATGTGAGTGAGGCTATGGGGCTGCGTAATGCCCTGCTCGAAAACTTCGAGCGTGCAATCACTGCGCCAGTGAACAAGAGCGACAAGAACTTCTAAACGTTGTAATCGTGGGAGGAGGTGCCACGGGTGTGGAAGTTGCCGGAGCGTTAGCAGAGATGAAAAACTACATCTTGCCTAAAGATTATCCAGACATGGACAGTAGTTTAATGCAGATTTATCTTATCGAAGCGGGCAACCGCTTACTTGCTGCAATGAACCCGAAGAACTCTAGCCATGCCGAACAATATCTCCGAGAGATGGGCGTTAACGTGATGCTCAATAAGATGGTTACGGGATATGAGAATCATCGCGTACAACTCAAAGATGGAGCTCCATAGCCACACGTACCTTTATTTGGGTGAGTGGTGTCGCTGCTCAACCTATAGGCAACTTAGGGAATGAGTTCTTAGACCGAGGGAGACGCATCAAAGTGGACGAATACAACCGTGTAATAGGACTTGACGGCGTCTTTGCCATTGGTGACCAATGTATTATGACAGCAGATGCTGAGTATCCTAACGGACACCCACAGTTGGCACAAGTAGCTATACAGCAAGGTCGCTTGCTTGCAAAGAACTTACAACGCCTAGAAAAGAACAAAGAACTCAAAGCTTTCCACTATCACAACCTCGAGCTATAGCTACTGTTGGCCGTAATCGTGCAATTGCCGAATTCAGCAAGATTCGTATGCACGGCTTTGTGGCTTGGCTCATGTGGCTATTTGTACACCTCCGATCCATTCTCGGCGTCAGAAATAAAATTATTGTTCTCTTCAACTGGATATGGAATTATGTTTCCTACTCTCAATCGCTCCGTATGATTGTGTATGCGCGAAAAGCCAAAAGAAGTACAAGAGCGTGAGAAACGTTTATCTTCACAACACTGGGGAAAAGGACCTTCTTAGCGAAGGAGCAGACTAACATTTCCTTAAAAGAACGAGGGACGAGGTGCAAGACCAAGAGTTTGGAAAAAGCAAACAAACTCTTCTCTTGCAGCTCGTCCTTTATAACTCTCACAACAACATTAGGACAATGAAATTTCCTGCAAATAAAATATTGCGGAGACACTTAAAGACAGGAGAGAAAAAACAAAAATCTGGCAACACTCAGAGAACGTCTTAGAAAACGCTCCCAACAAATTGGAAGACTTTCTAAAAAGTCGCTGCGTAAGCAGGCAGCTTGGATTCGTCGCTTCAAATGGAGTTGTCTTGCAGCGTTCTTTTCTCATAAGCTTAGGCCTAATATTTTTTTCCTGCCTCTCTTGAAAATCAACTGTCAGGAATGGTGCGAGTAGAACTCGCTTGTACCAAGCAAATCATATCTCAAAGCGGCGACACGCTTTTATTCTAATGAACTTTCAACAAAAGTTGTTGACGAATCGCTATCTTTAGCTGATTCCATAAATCAAAGCAAAACTATCAGGAAGCGGTTTCTTTGTATCGAATGGTGGACACGTTGTGACAGCCATTACAGCCCCCGCCTCTATGACTACAAAGAAAACGGACTACGCACTACGGCAGGAACTTCGCGAAGATAGCATTGCTCTCGAAATTCTGAGTAAGCAGCTCAAACGCAGCCACCGCGAATTTGATTACTACGCTCGCACGCACTCCGTCGTGAGACGATGGATATAACGATGTTATGGCTCTTCGTGAGAAAGTAATTCTCCGACAGGCCAATGCAGACTCGATGCTCTCGCGTGTAAAGCGTATGCTTCACAGTAAACCTAAGTCGCTGTCCTGCAAACTTCTGCAATCTTATACTGTCAGTGTCATTTCACCCACTGACAGCGGAAAAGTCGTGATTAGACGTTATAAAGCCGCTCTTTGTCGGAACAATGGAGACAGCCTCTCCCTCCTTCAAATTGCAGGTAATTCGTTACCTAAAAACACACGGCATTTCTCTCCGTGGTACTTTTAATCCACAAAATTGTATGCCTTTGGCACAGCCTGAAATAGAACTTGGATTTCAACACGAGAAAAATGCTGAGACTTTGTCGGATGCCGCTCAAACCAAGCCTCATCATAAATATTTCAGCAATACATCTATTGTTATCAATCGTTAGGGGGCAACTTGTAGGCGTTAATTACGGAAACAATTATGCAGACTTTAGCAGTTTGCACAATCTCTTTTATGCCCTACATTCCTACATAGGTTGGTTCGCCTATAATGTGGTAAAATGGTTTCGCAGTCTTTTCGACAATCACCACTATTTCCAAGAAGTTTCGCTCAAGATTCCCACAGCTTCTCCCGCAATATTTTTAGGATGGAACACTGTGGGTAATCAGTATCAAGAGGTTGTTCTCGGAAAACAACATTATTCAGGCAGATATCTCCATCAGCAGCCTAATGGCGAGGGTACTATGATCTATGGCGATAGTTGCACTTATCAAGGAGAGTGGAAAAATGGTTTACGCGAAGGTTTTTGGAACACTCCACATTCCGCAGCGCGGAACATGGCGAGGGATATTGGCACGCCGACACGCTGCAAAGTGGAACTTTTAACAATCTCACACAGAGTATACAGGAAAGTTCAATCGGCATCTTGAATTTGAAGGAGAAGGAAAACTCCGAACATTCAAAATCGCCCCAAATCAGCAACCACCCAATGCCCTATGCCATTGACAGCACATACTATGCTGGATTATGGAAAGCAGGAAAGCGAGCTAATTTTTGGCATTGCAATTGAACCCAAGAAGACGATCCATGCAGGGCATCTGGAAGAATGATCATTTTCTTGGAGAACAAATGATTTATACTTCACACCGCGTTTACGGCATTGATATTTCACGTTTCCAGCCGACATCAAAAGAAAACGTATGGCATCGACTGGTCAGATCTCCGCATCACAAGTCTTGGTAGCTTGAAGAGACGCATCCATGGAAATGCTAGTTATCCCGTTAGCTTTGTCTACATCAAAGCTACAGAAGGGAAAAACTCCGCAACAAGTACTTCCATACTGATGCTCAACACGCCCGACAGCACGGTATCGCAGTTGGAGCTTATCACTTCTTCTCTACACACATCCCAGCGGCAGAACAAGCAGCTTGGTTCCTCAAGTATGCAGCACCACATCAAGGCGATCTTCCACCTATGCTCGACGTCGAACCAACGGAAAAAAACAAATCCAAGATATGGGTGGCGAAGACGTTTTATTTCGTGCCATGCTTTCTTGGCTACGTATTGTGGAACGCCACACCGGTACACGTCCGCTGATTTACGTTGGGCAAATGTTCGTGAATCGTCACCTACGCAAAGCTCCGCAGGAACTTACAAGATTATGATATTTGGATAGCACGCTATTCAGAATTCAAACCTTTCGTACAACTACAATACTGGCAGCTAACATCGGAAGGTCGAGTAAAAGGAATTCATGGCGATGTAGATATCAACGTGTTTAATGGAACAAAAGAAAAATTTTCAGAAACACCGCACTCTCAATGGAGTGAAACACTCCAAATAGGTCTTTTCAAAAAGAATAAAAGCCACAGAGATACAAGAATAAGGTACGAGGCTTTTCCTTGTAGGTATATTTTCTTTACACTTATTGGACTTAAAACTTACGTTTCTGAAACTGCTTTCAAAGATGTGTCGGAGCCAAAAGGAAGACTTTATTGCACCCGAAACAGTCACCTTTCTTAAAAAGAAAGCAAATTCCGACAAACAGATTCAGAGGAGCGGAAGATACAGGGCATTTTTACTTTCTTTGCAGTTCGCACATAAATCCATATATTTGCACCCGCTAGCTAAAAACTAGTGGGTGTGAAATTTCTCCACATCTCATCATTTGTAAATTGCATTTTCATAACAATGATTCCGCTTTTAGCGCTTTTTATTCTTAGTAGTTTTCGCATCATTCACCTGCTCCGTACTCGAGGCATCTTTACTATCCACTCCTATGTCTTTCGTTACCATGAAGGAAGACGAAGGCTCAAAGACAGCATGCCGCTTAAAGAAGTATAAGCAAGACATAGACAAACCCATCTCAGCTATCCTCACTGTCAACACCATTGCTAACACCGCTGGTGCTGCTGGCGTTGGAGCTATGGCTGCGGCGCAATTTGGTGATGCAGCTCTGGGGTGAGTTTTCAGCAGGCTTAACGGTGCTCATCCTTGTTTTTTTCTGAAATCATTCCGAAAAACCATTGGCGCCACCTATTGGCGGCACATCATCTGCGCTTCACACCGCTCATCCATTTCCTTGTCATCATCACCTATCCTTTTTGTCCTTTTGGCTGAACTTATTACGAAGTTCATCCAGCCTGATGCCGCCCCCAGCCTCTGTGAGTCGAGAGGAGGTTTCAGCGATGGTTACAGTTGGAGCAGAGGAAGGTGTCTTTCAGCAGAAAGAGGATAAAATGCTACAAAATATGCTGAAACTGTCAAAAGTTACAGCACGCGAAATCATGACACCTTCTTCCGTCGTAGAAATGGCAGAAGAATCCATGACGCTCAAAGAATTTTCGTGAACACGAGCAGTTTCAAACCTATTCACGTATACCTGTATTCAAAGACAACGACGACTATATCACAGGCTACGTACTGCGCCAAACCATTCTCGAGAAGCTGTCAGAAGACAGGTTTAGCATGAAGCTCGAAGAGCTTGTGCGCCCCATCCTTTCGTTCCCTGAAAGTGAGAGTGTTTCTAGTATTTGGGAAAAATTATTGGCGCAGAAAGAGCATATCTCTGTCATCATTGACGAATATGGCTGCTTACGAGGCATTGTCACTATGGAAGATGTCATCGAAACAATGCTTGGTACCGAAATCGTTGACGAAAAAGGACACGGTGACCGATATGCAAGAATATGCTCGAGAACAATGGAAGGAACAGCAGCAACAGCAAGCTGACGATAAAGAAGCATAACTTCCTCCTCTTATCCTCCCCCTGTTTGGCTGGACACTAGGAGACATAATAAGTTTTACTATTTATCTTTTCTTATCTTATACGACTTTTTAATAATCTATCATAGTTTGGCGGCAATATGTATTGACTCTGATGTCACATATTGCCGCCAATCTTACTTAGTAACCCCATCATTTTCGTAAAGATAAAACTCTTCGCTTTCCCATCCTACTAATGAGTTCAAAAATAAAGAGGAAAATGCATAGAAAGCGTTCAAAAATACAATAAGGCTACAAAATTATGCCCTTATTGTGTCAGCTGACATCTTTATTGCATTTCCAAACACCATAAGGAAAAATCACGAAAGAGATAATCTTATTGGAGACAACTCCTCTACTAAATCTTTTTAGGATTGTTTTTGTTTGTTTAGAAAAAGAACTATATTTGTCGCACTAGCACACTTTGGAATAGGGATAAAAATAGAAAAAGATTGTTTTAGTCTGTCAATCACTTCCCTTCTCAGTTGTTTAACTCATCATTATTTATTTACAAATTTCAATTACCTATGATTTACGCCTTATTTTTGGCTCTTCTGTCAGTTTGGCAAGTTTCAGCGCAATCGTGGGATGGAACTTCCGCTGAAGTTTGGACTCAAGGAGAAGGAACGGAGCAAGCACTCTATCTCATTGAGAAACCTTCAAACTTAGCTTATCTATCGCAGAAGGTAACAGCTGGAGAGTCTTATGAAGGAAATTCTTTAAATTGACAACAAATTTGAGACATGAACGGGAAAGACTTCCCCGTGATTGGCTACTACTACGAGAAAGCCGATCCTGAAAACGGGCGATCCTATCGAGGACATGTCTCACTATTTTGCAGGAGTGTTCGATGGTAAACCATAAGATGATAGATGGTCTCACAATCACAAAGACCAATACAGTACAGATAACAGCAGATAGTACAGCCGAAGCCGAAATGGGGAGTAGGCCTCTTTGCCTGTCTCTCTGAAAGTGGTATCATTCGTAACCTTGTGATAGGTCCACAATCAAACATTGCCTGTTCCAATGCCGTTGGAACGGGGGCTATTGTAGGTGTGCTGAATGGTGGAATCGTGGAAAACTGTGCTAATTTAGGATACGTTGGCTCTATCATGATTGCAGGTGGCATTGTGGGGGCTATGTATGAAAAATAGTACCGTACAATACTGCACCAACAAGGGTAAAGTGAATGGTGCCTTTGGAGATGCTGGAGGCATCGTGGGAGCCATGGATTTATCAGCAGTCGTACAAAGGTTGCTACAATATAGGGTGACGTGGAAGCCTATACTACTGTTGGAGGATGCAGGGTAAAAACTTCTCAAGAAGATAAAGTGCTCTATTGCTATTCAGCAGGAAAGCTCACGGAAGCTGCTGGTGGCGTAAAACTCAGAGCTATTGTTGGCGAAGCCAATGCTGATACAAAAATGGAGGGTAACTTCTATGTTGAAAAAGTTCACAAAAAGCATTGATTTAAATGCTGAACCCATATCAGAAGAAGAAATGCGTTTCGAAACAACTCTGCAAAAATTTAATAATGGTTTAGGAGCAACAATCTTTAAGACTGTTCCAGCCTTAAACAATGGTTTCATGTTTCGTTTGGGGAAACAAAAGAACTCACTTCTGCTGGCCAACTAACAATTTACGAACGATTTGCTCTTGAATGGTCGCAAGCTTAAGAGTTCACAACCGCTGACAATCTATGATCTCTCGGGTCGTATGATTACGAAGGGACAGGATATCCAACTGAATGAAGCTGGCAATTATCTCATTGTACGCCCTGGGATGAAGACGCTTAAAGTTACAGTGAAATAGGAACTACAGAAAATAAGATCTTATAATTGAAGATTCAATCCAAAATTGGTTCCTACACACAATAAAAAGCTCCGTGGAAAGTCTTGCACTTTTCACGGAGCTTCATTTGATATTAAAGAGTAGAACCAGCGCATTCTTCAACGCCTCCTCTATTATTCTTACTGAAATTAGGATTATATGACTGCGGTTTATCATCGCGCGTCTTTCGCTTCTGCCGCTGAGGTTTGGAAGTAGGCATAGGTCCGCGGTCAGGTAGTCCGCCATAGAGTTTCTGTATCAAATCGGGGCGGTTCATACGCCGCAACTCAGCCTGAATCTTTGCGCGCTCCTCTGGCTTATACCAAAAGAAGAACATACGCTGACGCAATTTTGCTGCGGCGTTTGTGCAGAATAAACGGCTTCGAGCGTGTAAGGATGGTAGCCACTATACCACGTCTCGGTACTTACCGTCATGGGAGTAGGCGTGAAGTCTTGAACCTGCTCCAAATGAAAAATCCAACTCTTTCGTAAGTGCTGCCAATTCAGCCATATCCTCTTCCGTACAACCTGGGTGAGAGGATATGAAATAAGGTATAATCTGTTGCTTAAGTCCGGCTTCTTTGTTGATTTTTCAAAGATGCGTTTGAATTCATAAAAACAACTGGAAGCTTGGCTTTACGCACAATGTTCAGCACGCGGTCGGAAGTATGTTCTGGAGCCACTTTCAGACGACCACTAACATGCCGAAGAATGAGCTCTTTGGTATATTCTTGTGCGGCTTTATTGGAATGTTCATCTTTTGCTCTTATGGAGCAAGAGATCATAACGTACACCGCTACCGATAAAGCTTTTCTTCATACCAGAAAGTGCATCAACAGCGCGGTACACATCAAGCAGCGGTGTATGGTCAGTATTGAGATTGGGGCACACAGCCGGACTAATACAAGACGGACGCTTACAACGGGCATATATCGCGGTTGCGACCTTGCATACCGTACATATTGGCTGATGGGCCTCCTAAGTCGCTCAGATAACCACGGAAGTCAGGCATCTTTGTAACTGCTTTGACCTCGCGAATTATGCTCTCCTTAGAACGCGACATGATAAACTTGCCTTGATGGGCACTAATGGTGCAGAAAGCACAACCGCCAAAGCATCCGCGATGGATGTTGACGCTGAACTTTATCATCTCATAAGCAGGAATACGTTTGCCGCGATATTTGGGGTGAGGCAAACGCGTATAAAAGTAAGTCAAAACTACGGTCAATTTGCTCCGTCGTCATCGGAGGATAAGGAGGATTGACAACAACATAATTTTGCCCTAAAGGTTGTAAGATGCGCTGTGCGTGAAGACGGTTACTCTCCTCCTCTATATGACGAAAATTCTCAGCATAATGCTTACGATTGCTCAGACAATCCTCATGACTATGCAGCACTATATCATCCTCCGTGATACCTCCTGAACTTCGTTTTCTTTCACCATCGTGACGGTTTGCGAAAACGAGAATTTATTAACGATGTTCCGAAAAATCGGTAGCAGCCACAAAGGCATCGGGCTCGTGATGTAGCACTTTGTCCTCCAAAAAGCTGGCAAAGCGCAAGCATGGGTAGTTCGCCCATGCCGTATATAATAAGGTCGCCCCCACTCTCCTTGAGAATGCAAGGTTTGAGGGTATCTTTCCAACTAGTCGTAATGGGTAAGGCGGCGAAGACTGGCTTCTATCCCTCCCAGCACCACAGGTACGTCAGGGATATATCTGTTTGAGAATTTGAGAATATACTATCGTTGGATATTCGGGGCGCATATCGTGACGACCATCCGGACTATGAGCATCTTCCGAACGCAGACGGCGGTTGGCCGTATAGCTTATTGACCATCGAGTCCATACAGCCCGGTGCAATCCCAAAAAGAGGCGTGGCCGTCCGAGCTTCTTAAAAGTCGCGGAAGTCACCATGCCAGTCGGGCTGAGGTACTATGGCCACGGTAGCCTTCAGCTTCCAATATACGGCCTATGACTGCTGCGCCAAACGAGGATGATCGACATAAAGCATCTCCACTAAAGAGGATAACATCCAGGTAGTCCCAACCACGCTGACGGACTTCCTTCAACGTTGTTGGAAGAAAGTCGGTCAGTTGCACCTCTTCTCATTCTGTATATTTTGAAACATCTATTTTTCACTAAAGAGGAAGTTGCCCTCTATTCCTCTTACTTATTAAAAATTCCACTATCGTAATTCCCGCTCCACCAAATTGAACGTGCTCGTCATGAAAGGATTTTAACGCCGGGAACCGTTTGAAGATATTGGCGGACGAGCGCGCGGAGAGCACCAGTTCCCGTTCCGTGAAGGATACGAACTTGCGACTGCTCCAGGAGTATGGCATCGTCAATGAAATGAGATACCACGTCGAGCGCTTCATCCCCGCGCATACCGCGTAGGTCTATCTCAGACTTAAAAATTCAACTTTTTCGTAAACAGCATCCCGTGTCTGCTTCGACACAAAAGGTGGAAACTTTTGAGATATTATTGATCTCTGGCTTCACCGTTACTTCGAGGCGCGACAGAGGAACGTTGGTGTGCATCATACCAAAGAGAACGCGCGCTTGCTTACCGGTAATCACTTCCACGTGCCCAACTGTAGTTTTGGCCTTTTAAGCGGACATAATCCCCCACCCTCACTTTTTACTTGAGTAGGTACAGTCTGAGGCTGATCGGAAGCATTCTTTGACAACGTACTAACCAACTGTTGCAGCGCAGAACCTTTCTTTTCAGACTTCCGCTGCTGCCGGCGTTTTGATTTTCTCAATCTTTCGTGCTATGCGGTCTTCCTCTTCCACGTCCTGACGAAGGGCGTTTTTATATTCATCTAACTGTTGGCGCACTTCGCGCGTTTTTCTTTCTCGGCCTGGGCTTCTTTGATGGCACGGATAGTGCTTTCGATTTTTGCATTACTCTGCTTGAGTAAGTCCTGTGCTTCCTCTTTCGCTTTAGCCATCACTTGTTTCCGCTCCTGATTGAAATTCTGGAGTTCTTTCTCGTAGTTGGCCAGCGATGCCTGCAGCTGCTTCTCCTGCGTGTGTACTTTCTGACGCTTGGTCTCCCAGTACATTTTATCGCGAGCTATGTCCTGGAGGTATTTATCGGACATGACATAGTCCTTCCCTACCAAGTCGGCAGCATAGGCTATCACATCTTCGGGTAAACCTATCTTACGGGCAATCTCTATGGCGAAACTGCTACCTGGATGACCAATGCGCAACAAGAATAGCGGTTGCATCTGTGCGCGATCGTATAGCATAGCTCCATTCACTACGCTCTCCGTTGAATCAGCAAAATGTTTGAGATTTTGGTAGTGGGTTGTGATGACGCCGTAAGTACCATTTTCCACAAAACGGTTAAGGATGGCTTCAGCCATAGCTCCGCCTATTTGGGGTTCTGTACCGCCGCCAAATTCATCAATCAAGAGCAGCGAATGAGGGCCCGGCATTTTTCATCATGGCTTTCATGCCGAGCAAATGACTGCTGTAAGTGGAGAGTTCGTTTTCAAGGTCTTGCTCATCGCCAATGCTGATGAAAATATCTTGGAAAAATACCCATCACGGAATTTTCGCGCATAGGGTACGGGCATACCGCATTGTAGCATATACTGCAACAAGCCGACAGTTTTTCAAACAAACAGACTTACCGCCTGCATTAGGGGCCTGAAATCAACAGAATATGTTGCTTGCCTTTGAGGGCAATATCGAGCAGCACTTGCTTACTGCCGTGGCGCTGCAAACTTTGCTGAAGCAGCGGATGAATGGCTTGTACCCAATCCATATAGGGATATTTGCGCACTTCGGGAATAACAGATTCAAACGTTGTTGAGAAACTTGCCAAGGCGCGCAGGAAGTCGATATGAGCCAAGAAGTGTAGACTTTGCAACATGGCAGGCGCACAAGGACGAATGTTGTTGGTCAATTCTTGCAAGATACGAATGACTTCGCGCTTCTCCTGCGACTTTAATTCGCGGATACGATTGTTTGCATCTACAACTACTGATGGTTCTATAAAAACGGTCTTGCCTGTGGCACTCTCGTCGTGTATGATACCCTTAATTTTTTTCGCTTAAGGGCCGGAGCAACAGGGGAATCACCAAACGCCCATCACGCAGTGTGGGCGCAACATCGCGATCAATATAGCCTTCGTCCTGTGCCTCGCTGATGAGGGTGCGCAAACTATGGCTGATGCCACGCGTTGTTACTTCTATCGAATGACGGGTTTGGAGCAATTCGGGAGAGCGTGTCCTGACTTTTCCATATTTGTTGAGTACTTCATCAATGCGCTTAACGATTTGCGGGAAGGTCTCCACATTGGAAGCCATCTGAGTGAGCGCTGGGTATTCAGGTGTTTTCGTCTTCGCCTTTTTGCGAAAGAAATCAACTAAATCACTGACCGACTTGAGCGAACGTTTCAAATCGAAAAAGCTCAAGTTCTTCCATGTGTGTACGCTCCGGACGGATGCGCATCAAGGCCTGACGGACATCGAAGAAGTTTTCTTCGTAAACGTCGTCTTCCTCTTCAGAAAAACGTATGAAGTCGCGCACCTGTTCGAGCGCTTCTCTCACGTCTTCGTATCGGGACAGAAATTTGAGCTGACTATCTACCCATTCGGTGCCAAGCGTGGACGTGCAACGCCCTTTAAGCAACGTCCGAATTTCGTCAAACCCGATTTTCTGTTCAAAATTTTCAGGGAAAATCATGCTTGTATTTATTTTTAGGCAAAGATACAAAATAGATACGAGATAAGAGAAGCTGAACGGATAGAAGCTCTCAGCAAATGACGCACAAGGAGACGTTATTTACTGATACTTTATTTGACAATAAATACTTTTCTTCCAGAGAAGAGCCTTATCCGCCAGCAACCTAAGAAAAAGAGCGTCTCAATGGTGTATTTTCTAAAAATTCCCTCTATGAGGTTTTGAAAGAGAGCCGATATAGGCATTGTTTTCATCATTTTTGCGATTTTCATATACTGAAGAGGCGCTTCTATCCTTATGCTGTCAGGTGATACAATAAAGATAATGCATCAACAAAAAACCAGCCCTACTGAGAAGTTATTTTACAAATAACATCCCGATAGGGCTGGCGAGTTTTCAGAAATATGGTTTATTTTATCACCAAAGCGCGGTCGATAGCATCCACTAAGGAAGCGTTGTGGGCCTGCGTCTTAGCATCAGCCACTGGCATACTCAGTTTCTTGCGTAGTTGCTTCAACGTTGAAAAGCACAGCAGGGCGCGCATCATTAGAAAGACTTGCCGATTTGAAGAAGTCGATCAGATTCTGCACATAAAGTTTCTGCACATCACGCGTGTACTGAGAAGGCGTACTGCTCTTAAAGATGTAATTTGTGAGATCCTGCAAATACTCTGGAGCCTCGTATTCACTGTTCAAGCCATTGAGCAGAGAGGGTTTACAAAGCAGCATCATAGTGCGCGCAGCAATGCCGTATGTAGCGTTATTTACATCAGGGGAAAAGACTTTTTACATAAGCTGGCTCGCGGAACCACGTAGGGCTCTGTAATAACGTTATCAGCAACAAACTTCAAACATTCTTTCTGACGGGCCTTGCTGACGTTGATATAAACATTTCCTCCATTGTCCACCGTACCATAATTTTTGTAGACACCACCTATGTTGCGGATAACGTGCCCCATATAACTGGAGGAACTGGCTCTGCACCTGTTGGTACGATTGACTTGAGGTTTGTGGAATAAATATCATTGCTTTGATAGGTCCATTCGGGCAACTGTGGCAACATGCGCTTCAAGTTGCGAATACCATAATAAAAGCCTTAACAGCATCGTCGTCCCCAAGTCCTCTGTTTGGCAGCGGCTGTCGCGGGTAGTATTCGTTTCACCATCACCAAAACCAGATTCTCGGCTGACCACTAATCTTTGAATCGACACGTGCCTTGGCGTAGCCTCGTTCGTCATCTTCTCGAGCTCATAATGGTCGCTATTGTCATCATAGGCATTCCACATCGAGTGTAACCCATTTGATAGCCCATACATCATAGTCGCTAATGCGCGGGAAGATTCCGCACGCGAAATACCATCTTCAGGCTGTGCCACTAGTTGAAACGAGGCGTAGTCCATAATGGAAGGCGTGTGCCCGTGAGCCTCAACAAAAGCTTTGTTGCGAAGACTATCGACAGGAACAGTGCTACTTGAGCCGAAGTTGTGGCGAAGGCCGAGCGTGTGGCCCACTTCGTGAGAAGACACAAAGCGAATGAGCTCGCCCATTAGTTCGGTGTCGTACTTCATCTTGCGAGCGGCCTCATCAAGCGTTCCGGCTTGAATCATATACCAGTCGTGTACCAGCGTCATCACGTTGTGATACCAGCAAATATGACTTTCCAGAATTTCACCTGAGCGCGGGTCGTGAACCTGCGGACCGTAAGCATTTTCTATCGGAGCGGCCAAATAGCGAATCACGCTGTAGCGCGCATCTTCCATACTCATCGTCTTGTCAGAATCAGGGCCCATTCTTTTGCAAGAATAGCATTCTTGAAACCAGCTGCCTCAAAAAGCTTTCTGCCAGTCTTCAACACCTTGAATCAAATATTTGCGCCATTGTTTGGGGGTGGCAGGATCGATATAGTAAACAATCGGTTTCTTCGGTTCCCACGAGTTCACCGCGTTTCATCTTCTCCATGTCGGCAGAATCTTTTTGGCTCTAAACGCCAACGAGTGATGAAAGCGTTTCGGTTCAACCCGTTGTTGATTGTCGCTGAAGTAAACGAAATCGTCAGTGAAATAGCCCACGCGCGGATCAAAGAAACGGCGCATCATCGGCTCTTAGGGAGCAGTACAAACGAAAATGTTCAAGCCGAAGGTGATCTTTCCAGTGGCCGATGCCGCTGCCGTACGCATTTTCTGCGACATAAAAGTTCTGACCAAACGGATTTCTGTGTTCATCAGGGAACGTTTTAACGCTTTCAATATGTAAAGCTGTGGCAGGGAACCCTGTAAGGCCAATATCTTGTTTATCGTCTTGGGGTACGCTAAAAGCGGCATTGTCATCATTGAGTAGAGATGTGACTTTGATCTTATACATACCCTTCACACGACTTTCTATTTTTGAAGGCGGCAATGAGTTGGGTTTGTATTACTGATTGTCACTGCACGATTGATCGCATCAATGGGAATCAGCAGTATTCATCAAAATATTGGAACGCATCAAAAGTCTATCGCCTGGTGCTTTCTCAAAATAGATGGTTTGCTGATTTATCTGCTCACCGGCAAACTTGCCAACGTTGGCTGGCGCTTGCGTGAGACGCACAGTGGTTAAGAACTCGCGAGATAAAAGACTATCAGCGATTTCAAAGAAATAGTCTTCACCTTGCTTTTGTTACAGTGAACAGACCTTTCGTAGTCTCAGGTTTTGCAGCAGAAGCCTGCTGTCCGCCTGCCGAAGCCACCGTAGCAGAAGGCTTTTGCAGACTGTGTTTTTCGAGCGACTGATGGTATACTTACCAGCAGACCGCAAAGAAGAAACGGAATGACATGTTTTCATAGGGTGTGTAAAAAGATTGATATTATATTTTTAGAATTTCCTTTTTGAAGAGTTCAGAAAAGAACCGTCCAAACGACTCAGTTCGTAGTCGCGCAAACGGAGGAGAAAGTTCAGGAAGTTCTCCAAGGGCAAAAATAGGACTGCAAGATACTGGCCATATTATAGCTCAAGTTATCGCCGCGTTGCATCAGCTGAACGCTATAGGGTACGCAGCAGCTTAGTGTCGTGTTCCACCTTTTTGAGTTGTTGGAACATTTCGTAATAACACGGCAGGGTTCCTGCTGACAGAGATAGAACGCAACGTGCGGAAATATCGTCAGAACAAAACAAATGCAAGAGCAAACGGACTTCTTCCACTGTGCGAACTACAGGCAAGAGGAAAGCAAAAGCTTCCGACAATCTATCAGGGCTGGCCACATCGGCAAACTGCTGTAATGTAAGGGCATCAAGTTTGAACTGACCTGCGGAATAGAGCGTAATAGCAGCTTTGAGAAAGGTGCCAAAGATAGGCTTTTGAGTTGGAAGAAACCAGAACAAGGAAAGAGTTCCAAAAAACCGTGGGACTGTTGGCCAACTTAGGCAAGAGCTTCTCCCCAGCAAGAAGCCAGCCGTTCGAAAAATCCTGATTGGAAAGCCCTCTAAGAAAGAACGCAGTCCTTGAATGTCGTCGCGCCCAGATAGGCTTGCAGACGACGTTCAAGGACTGGATTATCTCTTCAGTATGGACATGTTTTATAAAAAGAGGATGTAGCAAGTGAAAAAGAAATAGCCACTGACTGCGGCTCTTATCTTATTTTTCGAGTTAGCAAGACAACATTCTCCACATGCTGTGTGTGGGGGAACATGTCTACGGGCTGCACCTTAAGAACCTTATATTTTTCGTCCAGCAATTGGAGGTCGCGCGCCTGCGTAGCAGGATTACAGCTGACATAAACGATGCGCTCGGGAGCAGCATTGAGAATCACGTTGACAACATCAGCGTGCATGCCCGCACGTGGTGGATCAGTGATAATCACATCAGGCCGACCGTATTGCGCAATAAAGTCATCGTTCAGAACGTCCTTCATATCGCCCGCGAAAAATAAGGTATTGTCGAGTTTGTTTAAGGCTGCGTTCACTTTAGCATCTTCAATAGCCTCTGGAACGTACTCAATGCCTATTACCTGCTGCGCCTGATGAGCCACAAAATTGGCAATCGTTCCCGTACCCGTGTAAAGATCGTAGACAAGTTCTTTACCAGTCAATCCAGCAAAGTTGCGCGCCACTTTATAAAGTTCATAGGCTTGCTCCGTATTGGTTTGATAGAAGCTCTTAGGACCTACTTTTGAAGCGGAGGTCTTCCATCGTTTCGTAGATATAGTCGTGGCCGGCGTAAATCTGAATGTCTAAGTCGCCAATAGTATCGTTACACTTCTGGTTATCTACCCATAAGAGAGAAACCTCGGGGAAGTTGACGTGTATCCACTCCATCAGCGCCATTGCCTTTGGCTGGTCGTCAGCCTCTTTCAAACAGAATTGCACAACGAGCATCACCTCGCCCGTGGCCGATGTGCGAATCATTATGTTTCGCAAAAAGGCCTTCCTGCTTGCGGAGGTCGAAGAATGTCAAAGCGTTATCAAAAGCATACTGACGAATACCATTACGCAAGCGGTTGTTGATATCGTCCATAAGCCAGCACTCGTCAATGTCGAGTATCTTATCAAAAAGCTCCAGGGATATGAAAACCCACGGCATTCATATTGTCAGAATGTCTCGCCCTGAAGAAATCTGCTCCTTCGTCAACCATTTTTATTGGAAAAAGCCAAACTCAATTTGTTTGCGGTATTGCTTGATATGTTTACTACCGAGTATTGGAGAAATCTCAGGAAGTTCTATCTTGCCAATACGGGTCAAAAACATCTGTCACCTGCTGCTGTTTGTAGGCAAGCTGCTCCTCATAGGGAAGAATCTCCCACTTGCAACCGCCACAAACACCATAGTGTTTGCAAAAAGGTTCGCAACGCTTTTCAGAATACTTATGGACTTTAACAGCTTCGGCTTCAGCATAAGAATGCTTTTTCGCGTTAGCTGCAAGTCTACAACATCTCCAGGTACAACATAAAGGAACAAAAATTACCATCCCATCAACGCGCGCTAAGGCTTTTCCCTCAGCTGCCACATCGGTTATTTCGATTTGCTCCAATAAAGGAAGCGGCTTTTTCTTTCGACTCATTAGTATATATGTAATCTATTGCAAAGATACACAATTATGGCGAAAACCACAGAATTGACTCCTGTTTGCAGAAAGATATAGTTCTATTGTCATCGTGTTTTGAAAACCATCCGTTTGAGGATAAAGAGATTCACTCAGAGCATGGAATAAAGGCGCGTGACAAGTCGAGGACAGCAAACTCACTGCGCACTTCCTCATCAACAACAACATAACCGCGCTCCACAAGTAGAGGCAAAGCTTCGGCAGGAAGGTCTACCTGCATAACAATCTGCTAACAACACACGATGGTCAAAACGTGTTTCATACCTTCTGCCACTAGTGATAGCTGCTTCCTGAAGGCAGATCAGCAGTACGGACCACCTCATCAAATTCCGCCTGTGCTGCTCAAACTCTAACAAAAGGCGGTCTCGTAGAGACTTCTCAAATGTCGCCGGCTCCCCTACGATGCAAAAAGATTTTCCCCTCACAACGAAGATAGAGATACACAAAATAGCGTGTTTTTCACCTCTGTCTTTTTCGACTTCACGGGAAGTTGCTCGACACAGGCAGCAGAGTATGCCACACGTATGGCTTAGCGGACAATCTGTATGCACTGAGGGTTCTGCGGAGTACACTGTAATGCGCCGAAATCCATAAGAGCTTGGTTGTAATCGCCTGGATGTAGCTCGTCAAGAGTTGCTGTGCCAACTCTCTAAAGACTTTTTTCCCGGCGGTTGTATCTATCGGTGTGAAAATCCCAAAATGGCGGGCCAACACGCGATAGACATTTCCATCGACAACGGCTGTAGGCAATCCGAAAGCAAAGGCAGATATGGCAGCGGCCGTGTAATCTCCCACGCCTTTTTAGTGTGCGAGATCTCTTCATACGTTGCTAGGAAAATGTCCGAGAGCCGCAATTGTTTTTCGCTGCTGCATGAAGATTTCGCGCACGAGAGTAATAGCCCAGTCCCTGCCACTGCTGCATCACTTCATCCTCACTGGCGCGGCTAAAAACAAAGACATCCGGGAAACGCTCTAGAAGCGCAAATAATAGTCGTATCCTGCGCTACTCGCGTTTGTTGCAAGATGATTTCAGAAATCCAAATACGATATGGGTCTTTCGTGTCGCGCCACGGCAAGGGCGTTGTGCTCCTCATACCACTTCAGCAACTACTCGAGCAAACTCAGAAGAAAGAAACGAGTTACGCAAGCAATGCCTCGCAACTCGTATCAGATTTCTCATGTAGCGGTCTGTCTTTCTAACGACTCATTTTATTGGGTCTCCAATCGTGGAATAATTTAATGCGTTGTTCTTCGCTTAGTTTGCAAATCAGCAGTGTACCATCGCGCTCAGCAACGACATAGCCGTCAGGCCTTGCACTACTACTTTCTTCAGCTTCTGCATGTACTACGCAGTTGAAACTATCGTAGAAATTGATATCCGGTCCTATTCCAACATTGCCATATCGGTCTTTCTGACTATTGTCGCGGAGCGATGTCCATGTGCCGAGGTCGCTCCAACCGAACGAAGCTGGACGCACAAAGATTTCTTCTACCTTTTCCAAGATGGCATAATCCACACTGATATTCTCAAAGCGACGGATAGAGTTCATTGATGCGCTCTTGTTCCTCTTCCGTGTCGTAAATCGGGTTAAGCGTTCGAAAGCTTTTCGACATATCGGGCTCGTAAACGCGAAAGGCATTGATGATCGTAGATACGCTCAGATGAAGATACCTGAATTCCACAAGTAATTATCATGCGTCACATATTCTTGAGCCAGTTCGAGGGTTGGGTTTTCTTTGAAAAGAGTCGACACGGAAAAATATCTTTTTCCGACTGGAAGGGAACGTCAAATCAGCCTGATATAGCCTACTATCCTGTTTCGGGGCGCGTAGGGTGAATTCCTAAGGTAACAATGGCGTCGGTCTCAGCCGAAAACTCCATCGCGTTCTCTCACAACGCTGCGAAGGTTGAGGCATCGAGCACCACATGGTCGCTGGGTGTCACTACGATATTGGCACGGATCGCGCTTCTTGATTTTATGGCACATAGCAAAATACACGGGAGCTGTATTGCGGCGACACGGTTCGAAGAGCACATTGGTTTGCTGGCGCTTCGGGCAACTGTTCTACAGAGTGGCTTTGTACTTTTCCGAGTAACATCCAAATATTTCTCCATCGGGACAAAGTTCTTAAACCTATCCACAGTGAGCTGAATCAAGGTCTTGCCACAGCCCAACACATCAAGTAGCTTTGGGACAGCCTCACTACTCAGCGCAAAGCACACCGACACCGCCTGCCACTCAATGACTAAATGATTCATTCGTCTCTACTTATCGTCTTGAGTGGTTCCTTCGATATATAACGCGCAAACTATTTGAAGCATTGCAACGAACCGTTACAGGTTTCTTAAAAGGACCTGCATGCACGTATTCTTACCATCATCACGTAACCTTCACTTCGCCTTTCTTACCTGGCTCAATGGGTTGCTTCATTGAAATCGACCACGGTGCAACCGCAGCTGCTAAACGACTGCTGAATCACCAGCGGTTTTGTCGCCTGTATTCGTAAAAGAAAAACGTAACCGTCTGTGGCTTGGAAATAGAAAAAGTTCCAAAGTTGTGCGTTGTCTTGTCGAACTTAATCACTGCCTGCGCATTCAGACTTTGGAATACGCCAGCCAAAAGTATTGAAAATAAGAATAAAAATTTCTTCATAATCTCAATTTTAATTTGGTATGCGAGCGAGATAGGAAATTATCTTAATAATAAGGATATTTAATGATATAAATCACACTTTCTTTCAGATGTAATACACTATATTTGCTTCAGAATCCACATAATTATGCCTATAACTTCCTTCCTGTTTCTGCTCTTGATAGCCCCGACAGAGTGATTCTTGGTATCGACCCTGGTACCAACTTTCTTGGCTATGGCATCATTCGCGAAACGAAGGCGCAAAGATGCAAATGCTTGCTATGGGTATTATTGATCTCCACAAGGTGGCCGATGTCATCGGGGAATTAGGCCGTATCTATGAACGCGTACAAGGCATCATAGATTCCTCTTCCGGATGAAATGGCCGTTGAAGCTCCATTTTTGGAAAGAATGTGCACAGCGTATGCTCAAAGATCGACGAGCACCAGTGTTGCTGCTGTGCAGCTGCCAGAGGTCCGGCAGATACCGATCCACGAATACGCGCCACTGAAAATCAAGCAAGCCATCACAGGTAATGGGCAGGCCTCAAAGGAGCAGGTGGCTGAGATGACGAAGCGCATGCTCCATCTTGCACGACGAACAGATGCTCTCCATCTCGATGCCACTGATGCTCTCGCCGCCGCATATTGTCACTATTTACAATCGGGCCATGACACGTACAGAGGGAGCTCCGCGCTCGTGGAAATCATTTGTCAATCGTCAAATCCAAAATCGTGTGAGTTCTGGTCTTACGGGTCACGGCAGCAACGATTGGCTGCCGCCTCACAAAACAACAAGAAAGATCTGATTATCTACTATGCTGGAAAATATCACTCAATTCTACTCTTTCTTCTTAGCTGTGGCTGCAACCAAAAAGCGGAAGTGTACAGCCAGCATGTGCAGAATAACGCTGTCCGAACGGTTCGGTCACCTACGTGGTTTTACATAAACACGTATTGCACAATTCAAGCAAGCAGCATTGACATACTGCGCAAAGAGCCACAGAAACCATGCCGGAGGTGACAGGATCCAGCTCCTGAACACCCAGGCCTGTGTATGTCTGCAATTTAATACCTCCTCTTCTTGATGAAATCCTCAAGAGCAAGAAGCAGGATTGCGAGAAGAAAGAAAGCTAAAATATGTTGTTCATGGATGCCAGCAAAGGAGCAACCTGCCTTCGATTTCATAGACACCGGACACGAGACAACAAACTGACCTTAAGCATTTTGGAAGGCAATCAGCTCACGCCTCTTCTCTCAACACCGACTGGCCACGGAGCCACGCTGGCGAGCAAAGGACATATATAAAATAAGAACGTCCCCTATGGACAAATAGCCTTATTGTTTTCTATGCAATGAGGCTATCTCATAACATAGGCAGCCTGCTGGACAGCCTTGTGCGTCAGCTGACAGAATAAGGAAAATCCCGACTTCTTGCTATCCTGTTTTCTCCCTCACATAAATATCTCCAAAGAAAGAGGCAGAAAGGAGACAGAATGAGGTGCTTATAGAGCAAAAGACGGACAAAAGAGAAACGATGAGGACAAATCCAACAGAAGCTCAAAGATAGGAGATGCTTTCCACATCGAGGAGAAGAATTTCTCCTCCCATCTGCACACTGGGAGGAGAAACCTATCCGATGGGGCTACCAAGAGTCATTATTCGACCTTAGGCTAAATAACGTGAGTTCGACGAGATTATAAGTGTCTATAAATTTGGTGATTAGCGAGAATTTGTTGTAATTTTAAGGTATTGAAATACAAATAATTACAAAGCAAAAATCGCTATGATCACCGAAGACAAAATTACAGAAATATTTTTGTATGGCAGACGACTCTGCAGGATTGTTGACGCTATAACAGCAAAATATACGCCAAAACCTACTGGAAAAAGAAAATATCATCGTGTTCCACGGATGTCAGGCAGAAGTCATGCTGATAATGATTCTTTTCCACTTCCGGTTATCGCGCTTTTAGCATTTCTATCTTTGAAAAGTATGCAAGCATCTTCGCCATCTGTTTCCCAATGTTGTTTCTTTATAACCGGCTTAGTAGGAATTGGAAAGGGATGTGGTCATACCCTTTTAACCTTGTTTATCAAGAAGGTCCTCTTTGGGCAAATGTGCGAGCATAAGCTGGTTGACAGCACACCACTGCAAGTCTGTAAGAGTCCAAAGAACAGGCATATTCGCCAAAGTTTCTTTTCAAAGGCATAGCTCAAAGAAAAGCTCTATGGGTGGTTCTTCGGTTTCCAAAATTGCATTTGATTTGTGATCGAGAAAGGAGAGCTTCTCAACTTTATGATAACGCCGGGAGATGTTGATGACCGCAAACCTTTGGAGTATCAAGCTTTTTGTAGAGTTTATACATGGTAAACTGGTCCGGTGACAATAAGGGTACATCCAGTAGAGCTCCTTTCAAAAGGCTTTTCGTTGACGGAATACAACTGGTTACCAGAATTGAAAGTAACATGAAAGGAGCTTTAATGAGCGTTTCCAGACAGACTTTTACTCAGAAAAGAGCCATTATAGAAACGGTGAATGATGAACTTAAGAACATTGCACAAGTGGAACACCGGACATAGATGACTGACAATTTCATCGTCAACTTAGCAGGGCGAAATGCTTGCCTATTGTCTGTTTCCAAAGAAGCCGTGCATCAATGTGCACAGGACTATTGATACACAGCTCGCATTGTTCTGACTCGTCGAGACTCACGTTAAATAGCTATAAATACAAGAGCTTTCTTATTAGACTGAGAAAAAGGCCATACCTCGCTTTTGTATGCAAAGGCATGGCCACTGTAACTAATCTCCCCAAATGCTGGAGCGATGAAGTTCGCCATCAGGAAACCAAATTCTCGAGTCCACGAGAAACCGCTCTGTTCTCTTGTTCCAATTTCTTCTGTGGAAGAGGTCCAACTGCCCATTTGAAACACTGCAGGGCTTGCAGTTATCATCAGGCTCTCTGCCGGAGAATAAGAATGTCTCGTTCTGTGGTTTGAATGTGCTTTTTCTTTCCTCCATGATACTTTTGTTCTTATTTGATCATGATTTTCTTTCCGTTGTAGATATACAAACCATGTTGTGGTTTCTCACGCATGACCATTCAAAGTTACCAGTAACTCCATTGTTACATTCGAGGAGGCTGCATCAGCAGCATCAGATACCTGTGATTGTGGTAGTTTATCGTCCGCGAAAGTGAACACGAGTCTTGCAGTAGCAGGTACATTGGCGATTTTAACGCATAAGCCTTGTGTGCTGGCATTGTATGAAAAGAGCCAAGAAACCTTCTTGAAGAGTTACCTTGAGCAGCAGATACCACGAAGATGAGGATCAGAACCAGTGAGTGACCGACTTGTATCCTTTTTACAGTTTGTCCAACCACTGCAGGTTGTCACGAACAGTATATGCTGTGTTGTCTCTCTCACGCAGCATAGTAGAAACTATCAGAGGTGCTTCGTGAGGAAAGAACCTTCAGCAGAACGCCTGTTTCTGCAGGAACATAGCTGAAATCAGATGCAGCGCTACCCTTCTCGTCGATGCTGACCATCTGATGCTGTACTTAGTCACCATAGTCGCCCTTTACCTCTTTGATACCAGCTGTTGAAGGCTGAATGTTATAAACATCGGTAGTTCATTATTGTCTCTGAGTAATAGATACCCAATCAGCATCAAACTCACGTATGAACGTGCCATTTGTGAGTAAGCTCAAACCTGGAATCTTGTAGAATAACCTTAGAAGTTTATTAGTTTGCCCAGCCCTTTGCGGCCTTATAAGTAGCAACAGCACCCCTCTTACAGATATTCGGCAGCGTGGTTGGGGAATTCAGAATAGCCTGGAACCAAGTTCCCATTTGTAGCGCTTGTTATCGCGGGAGGAATAGCATTAGTGAAGAAGACCTTTCACAGTAGAGGAACCATCGGCTTCTTGAAGGTATCAATACTTAAATAGCTGAGGAAAAGGGAAGACTACTTCCTTAATGTTGGTAGTGTTGTCCTTCATGCGTGCCAGTCGCCCCAAAGACGTACCTCATACTAGTACCAGCGTTCTCACGTGTGCCGGAACCAGATAGGTATATAGACATTGGCTCTAACATCAACCACCATAACTGCCTTTTTAGGACAGAGGGAAGTATCTCAGTAGGACCATAACCATTGTTAGGATCTTTGAAGAAAGATACACCAATGTTATGGAAAGAGTCTCCATACACCTGGTTTGCCTTGATAGCAGACCTTCTGAGCCACTGCGTACACTAAGATCGATCTTCGACTTTATCTACGTTATCTGTCATAGAAAGCAGTGGGCGTCCACATCAGTAGCAGCAATAGGGAGTCTTGCCTCAAGAAGGCACAGTGCCCAGTTGCTTTACACATACCGCGCGTGCACCAATCTTCTGACCTTCGGGGATGCTATTGTTCTCCAGGTTCTGACAGGGCCAGATAGAGCAGAGCCAATCTCCTCGATGACAGGAGGAAAGCTATGTGTAGTAGGTGTTAGCCCTTCCTGAGGGAAGGAGACAAGAGCTTTTTATCCCAAGTGCTACAGGAAGCCGTCAACACTTGAATATTTAGCGTTATTTTTATCAACATTGATAGCCCGTCGCGAATCGCAGAACTGGAATGCCTTCGGTCGATATTAGTAGTAGCTGCAGGGATATTGATTGGTCGTAATCTTTTGGCAGCTGTTGAAGGCAGACTGGAGCGCGTGGTTACAGTTTCTGGCAAATCAATGCTCAAGAGACCTGTGTTTTGGAAACGCACCTTGGCCGATAGTTGTGGATCTGTGCTGGAGCGCGGCAAATGTTACAGGAGACATATTAGAGCAAACGTTGAAAGCACTCCGTGTTAATCATCGTTACAGATCGGGAATCTGCAAGTAGGGCACTTGGTATCACGCAGGAACGCGTAGGTCTCTGATAGTTTGCAACACTACTTGTCTCCTAAGAATCTGAAAGATTCAAGATTTGTACAATCTGGAAAGAGCCGTTACCGATAGATTGGAAGTTGTGAACTATATCAACGGTCATAGTCTTTGAGGTTTGCACATCCGTTGAAAGCAGCAGCTACACCCTGCAGAGAAGCGGGAAGTTCCAACTTCTCCAAACCCGAATTAACGAATACCCATGACCAATCTCTTTCTTGAGATTGATGTAGGCTGGAATCTCGAGTTCTTTTCTAATTTGCTTTGTTCCTTGAAGGCATCGTTGTCGATCCTTCTACGCTTGAGTCAGCGTGAGTTTTGTGATCTTTGCAGCATAATAGAGTTTCTCTCTGATTTTCTTAGTAGTGGGTTTCAGAAGACAAGCACCACTGCTTGCCAGCAGGATAAGATACCAGTTCCCGTCTTATCTCGCACAGAAGCACACCATCAGCAGAAGCAGCATAGCAGAGTTACCCGCCTCCACATTGATAGATTCAGAGAAATGGAGCCAGAGAATGCACCATCAGCGATGCCGGCGACAGCTGAAGGAACTGTAACTGTCTGCAAATAGCGGCATGTGTTGAAAGCACCTGCACCAATCTCTTTGAGCGGTGCACTCATCTTTAACAGATGTAAAACCTTCTACACGAGCAAAAGTGAGGGACGAATTTTCACCGCTGTAGGAACGTGACATTCATAAGTGAGATATCCCAAAGTAGAAGTTCCTTTAGCGCAAGGATAAACCACCAACTCTTTTCCATCAGCTGTGAAAACCACACCACCTTCACTCTTGAAGTTGGTATTTCCTGGCGCTACATTGATTTCGGTGAGTTTTCGCGCGGAAGTGAAGCCGTTATAACCTGGTGAAGAGAAAGGAAGTTCCTTCAAGCTTGTTGGCAATGTAACGGACGTGATATTCTTGGACAGCCTGGAAAGCATTGACACGGATACCCTGTAGTGCCTTCTCGAACAGAATAGCTGGCATCAGGACGGGCTACAGGATAGTCCAACAACCAGTTGTTAGCTCCATCTCTTTCATAGAGCACACCGTTGTCAGAATAGTATTTTGCATTGCCTGAAGCCACATCGATCTCTTGCAGAGCTTGGCAGGAAGAGAACACACCATTTGCCATATCGGTCACTGATGCGGGAATAGAGTTATGGTCAGCGATACCACAAGAGAGTTTGTCTCCATCGCTGTCACCGTGTTTGGTATGGAAAACACTGGCTGCGTTGGGCACTGGAACTGTTGTTCTGGATACGAGTTGCAGTCCACTCAATATTCACACTATCCTTCACTGTAGAGGGATAGTTAGCCCCACTATTGTTTGACCAGCAAAGGCGACCCGCCTATTTACCAAATCGGTAATCACATAGGTCATACCATTTTTAGTAAACTTATCGCCCTTAATGGCGGCATTCGCGGTCGCCACATTTAGCGGATAAGCACTAATAGTACATAAAATTTTGTTTGTCTCATAATATATATATAAATCTGTTTTATTTATCTTTACTTATAGCTCTGAGTTATTCTAAAAAAACTTCATAATGAAAAATGGAGCTTATAGTCGCTGGCTTTCACCTGGCCAACGAATCCGACGAAATAGGCAACGGGAGCTCTTGCGAAGTCTCGACCTAAAAGCATTGTGCAGTTTTTCACGTGCACGCTTATTTATATTATGTAAAGAGTGAGTAGCTCTGCACTTAGAGAGAAAAGAGAAATATATTTGGAACAGATAGAGAATACAGCACAGAGAAATTTCCATTTCTCTGAACCGTGCATATTCCTTTTCTTTACACAGGAATAATGGCAGTGATTGTATTTCTTCATAAATCTGTTCACTTTTCTTTATTTCGATAACTGGCGCAAAAGTAAACAATGTATTCGGAACTTGCAAAAAAAATACAGAAAAAAAGTAAAATACGACAGAAATGAAACCATTTTTGCCAACTTTAGTCAGCAAAAATACACTATTGGGTTATAAACAGAACATTATAAGAGATACGAAATTAAGGTAAAAACATTACATTTAAACAATATTGTTTTTGTTCTAATTTACTTTTTCTAAAACAGCACCGACAAGCAGGGATATTTTACGCACACAAAATTAATCCTCTAATGGCTAGTTTTTCAATACATTTTTAAGCAGTATGTATTAATACATCTCTGTTCTAAATTACTTTTTCAAGGAGAGAATAGACAAATAAAGAATTTTTGTTTTTATGGAGAAGAAGATCCACAGCTAAGCATTTTTCAAGATAGAATCGTTGTTATATGGCGAATCTTTAGAAAAATCAATTGATAGAAGGTAATTATTTAATTTTATCCTATGTCAGTTGCTAGATTCCCCAGAAGTCGAGATACTGATGAGCCATCCTCAGATGGTCGTGATAGCGCCGAATGTATTCACGACCATCGGCCTTTAACTGCAGAAGTTCATCTCTTCTATCCATTAAAAAGGCAGAGTTGGTCATAAACATCATCTTCATTGGCGCTGCACGTTAACAATGGGTTTCAAATCTGTATCGCCAAGAATTGCGATAGTTTTCAGGTTCGGCTCCGCCCACGACAATCATGCCATGCGACATGGCTTCCAAAGCGTTCATCGCAGGTGTATAGGAATAAAGCTGATCGAGCAAGATGTCCGAGTTGTTGAAAAGACGAACGCTATTCTTCAAAAGGAACGGACCTCGCGCGTACTATTTCCATAGCGTCAGGATAACGCTGAGCCACTCGCCTAATGCTCTCAACGATAATATCCGTGCCCTTAGGCACTCCGCGCTTTTTGAATACCAATGAAAAAGCGGAGGGCTGGTGAACACTCAATGGAGATTCATCCACACGAATAGGAAAAGGGATGAAGCGGAGTTTGTCTGCGAACTCGTTCCGATAGCTGGCAGAGTATTCATATAAGCCTGCAATAATCCCATCACAATCGGCAGCGATTTGACGATTAAGAAGGCCTTTAGCTCCATAAAAGCCAATCACGAATCCAAGCTTCATTATCGGAATTGTGGCGAAGTTGGTTGCCAAAATTAAAATCCGCTATAACGGAAGGTTGTACAGTCGAGGCAGGTACGGACGTAATAATGGTCCATACCAAAAAGCCCCCATAAAGACTTTCTTATTATATCGCCTCAAGTCCTGATAAAAGGCAAGATACGCTCTCCTTTGAGCGGCAAAAACAGGATTGATGAGTTGGACCACATCATATCCCCTAAACTTGCGACATTTGTCACTGGAGCTCAAAAATAATAACGCAAACTGCTCCAACGCGAGAGCGATGGACGACGGAGGTCTATGTCCCGCGGATAGTTTTTCAGCCATCACTCATCGGAAGCCACCGTGACGTAATGGCCAAGTTCTCCTAATCCCGCTGCCAGCGTGGCATGGACATTACTATAATCGCCTCAAAGAGAAGTGCGCATAAATCAAGAAGTGTCTTGCAGTTGATAAAAAGAGAACAACAAGAGAGAGTGCTCCCGTCCTGTTGTTCTCTTTATAGTAAGAATCTTACCCGGCAGCTTCTTCCTGCTAGCTTCATATTTATAAACTGTCTGAACGTCGTCGAAATCTTCGAGTTTCTCCACCATCTTGTCGATGGTTTCACGCCTTCGGGCGTTACATCCTTGAGGTCGTTGGGGATGTAGGTGAATTCAGCACCTATCACTGAAACCCGCTGCTTCAGTGTTTTGAATTTCGCTGAAGTCTTTCGGATCACCATAAATGGTGATCTATCCTCTTCAGGGGTCTTCAATCAATTCGTCTTCTACACCATAGTCAATAAGGTCGAGGATGAGCTCGTCCATATCCAGTCCGTCTTGCGTTTGAACGTGAAAACAGCCTTATGATCGAAGAGAAAGCTAAAGAACCCATTGTGCCAAGGTTGCCGTTAAACTTATTGAAGACACTGCGAACATCACCCACTGTGCGAGTAGTGTTATCGGTCAGCGTATCAACAAAGATGGCGACACCGTGAGGACCATAGCCTCTTCGTAGGTCATTGTCTTGTAGTCGCTCTGGTCTTTGCCCATTGCGTTCTTAATGGCGCGCTCAATATTGTCCTTCGGCATATCTCGCGCTTTGCATTACGATAATAGCACGCAATGCAGATTGTTTTCTGGGTTCTGGACCGCTCGGCCTTTACTGCTATAGTCAATCTGCTTACCAATTTTAGTAAACGTACGAGCCATATGGCCCCCATCTCTTCAGCTTAGATGCCTTACGATATTCAAAATGCTCTTCCCATGGGAATCTATATTTTTGTTGTTCTTATTTTTATTTCTGAGAAAATAGACTGTCTTCGTGAGCACGAATATGCTCACCGCGATTGATTGCTCCGTAACTCCTTTCTGTTTATCTCAACTTAGCGACTGCTTCTGCAAACTTGTGATAATCTTGTTCATGACGGCATCAACTTGCTTATCGTTCATCGTCTTTGTTTCATCTTACAAAGTGAAATTGACGCACTAGCTCTTCTTGCCTTCTTCCAGATTTTTCCCTTCATAGACATCGAAGAGCGTAACCTTCTTCCAGCAATTTTTATCTGCCTTATAGGCTATATCTGCAATCTGTTTGAACTGAACTTCCTTATTAACAAGCAGAGCGAGGGTCATGACAACAGCTGGATATTTTATAATCTCTGTGAATTCGACTTTTTGTTCTTGCGCGTCTTCTTCATCAGCTCATTCCCAATTGAACTCGGCAAAGTAGACGTCGTTCTCAAGCCTTGCGCAGCAGTAAGTTTCTTTGTAACAACACTGAATTCAAGCAACACCTTTTCCATTGCGATCTGCCACTGCAGGCTCTTGCTAAAAATATCGGCAGTACCATCTTGAATGAGCAAGCCTCCAAGTTGACACCAAGACGCTGAAGAATCACCGACCACATAGGCTTTTCATTTCGTAGACACTAGAAGGTTCATTGGGATGTGCCCAGCTACCTTCGACATGATTACCTGTCAACCAAAGTCCTCAATGGCATTCTCAGAATAGGCCTTGCCATATGATCTGCTACTTTTCAAGAACTCCACCGTCCTGAAATCCTCTTCTCGAGCGGATTGAGGTCTGCTTTCAGCTGATGGCTTTACGGGACTGCATCGAAAGCATAGACATTACCCAACCTCAAAGAAACGAAGGTTGAGTTGCACGGCGATTCACATTGCGAGAAAGACTTTTCTAAACCGCCGAAAAGCAAGGTTTGACGCTACTGTTCAAATCCTGAACTCAAAGCGATTGATGATATGAACTAAATGCTCCTTTAGGATAACTCTTCAACTCGTTATAATAAGCTTCTTTGGTGAGAGAGTTCATAATCTCATTAAAGCCTCTGCCCTATGAGCTGCTGAGCGATAAGCTTCTGTAACTTGTTACTACGATCTGCTTCACCTTCTCACAGTTAGGCAAGAGTTCATAGTAGAGGTATCTCAAATGTCTATAACCATAGATACGCAGAATCTCTTCTACCACATCGCAAGGACGCTGCACATCTACACGATAAGCTGGGACGTGGAGTGAGTTCTGTTTCGCTTTCGGCTACAATATCCATTTCCAAATTAGTAACGATTTCTTTGACCACTTCTCGTGGAAGTTCTTTGCCAACTAAGTCATTAACGTATTGGAAGTTTAAGACGACAGAGGAAATACTTCGGAAGTTCACCAGCCTCCACATCTTTGATTTCCATACTAATAATACCCCCTCCCAATTCCTTTGTAAGGAGAGCGGCAGCTTTCAATGCATAAATTTGCCCGTTAGGGTCTACACCACGTTCAAAACGAAAACTGGCATCAGTGCTCAAGCCATGACGACGAGCACTCTTTCGTATCCAAGTGAGTTGAAAATAAGCACTTTCAAACAACACATTCTTAGTTGTTGCGTAAGTACCACTACCCTTACCACCAAAACACCGGCAATGCACATAGGCTCTTTTGTATTGCAAATTGCAAGATCACGATCAGACAAAGTATGTTCTTCACCATCGAGCGTTACAAAAGGGGTTCCCTCGGGCATAGATTTGATGATGACTTGCTGCCCTTCAATCATATCTGCATCAAAGCAGTGAAGAGGCTGACCGTAAGCCATCATTATATAATTGGTCAATATCTACGATATTGTTAATAGGACGAAGACCTATCGTTGTCAATTTCCTTTTTGTAACCACTCAGACTTTCCTTAACTACGCAATCTTTTACCGTGACTGCACAATAGCGCGGACATGCTTCTGCATTTTCAATTTTAACATCAATGGGCAAGTCTTCATTGTCTGCTGCAAAAGCATCAACGCTGGGACGATGAAGACTGGTATTATAACCAAATACGCTTTTTAGCCAGCATAAAGATCACGAGCCACACCGTAATGAGATGCAGCATCAATACGGTTTGCCGTTAAATCAACTTCAAGCGAGAAATCACTCTCCAAATTAAAAAATACTCGGCAGCAGGAGTTCCAACTCGTATCTTCAGGCAAAACAATAATTCCATCATGACTTGTACCTACTCCAATCTCATCTTCAGCACAAATCATTCCGAAAGAATCTAAACCGCGCAGCTTAGACTTCTTTATAACAAACTCTTTATCTCCATCATAGAGTTTGGCTCCCTAAAGTGGCGACAATAACTTTCTGTCCAGCTGCAACATTAGCAGCACCACAAACAATTTGAACAGGCTCTCCATTTCCTAAATCCACAGAACATGCATGCATATGATCTGAATTAGGATGTGGCTCACAAGAAAGAAACATGGCCTACTACCAAACCTTTCAACCCTCCACGAATAGATTGCACCTCTTCAACACCGCCAACTTCCAAACCAATAGAAGTTACGTAGCAGATAATTCTTCAGCCGAAAGATCAAAGTCTACATATTCCTTCAGCGCATTTATAACTTACGATTCATACGAATAAATTTGCTTCTATGAAATTGCTCAAAGGCAATGACTCTGACCTTTTTATAGTCGAACGCAAAAATAATAGAAATCAAATGAAAAGCAAAAGAAGAATGAAAGCTAACTGTCTCCTGACCATAAACCCAGACTCCACCAACCAGCTTGCCCTTCTCAGAAAAGTAAATCCGCGAGCCTCTGCCTCAAACGACAAAAAGAGACTCCCATCAGATGATTACTCTGATAGAGTCTCTTATTTCAGGCGGCGACCTACTCTCCCCGTCTTGTGGACAGTGACATCGGCGCGACCGGGCTTAACTTCTCGTTCGAATGGTAAGAGGTGGAACCCCGGTGCTATAACCACCTAAATAAGTTTGACATCATTGCACAATCTAAGTCAAGATATACTTAAAATAAAGCCTTTCCTGTCGTGATAACTTTCAGCAAGTCTACACGACTTTTTATACACTACCCTAAAAGTACCTCTTCAGTATAGCTGACTCTGGAGGACTAGAAGTTTCGGGCAATTAGTAATGCTCGGCTTTTGCCATTGCTGACTTTACACCCTGCATCCTATCAACGTCATCGTCTTTGACGACCCTTATGAGGAAATCTCATCTTGTGGCGGGCTTCGCACTTAGATGCTTTCAGCGCTTATCCCATCCAGACTTAGATACCCGGCGGTGCAACTGGCGTCACAACCGGTAAAACCAGAGGTCTGTCCAACACGGTCCTCTCGTACTAGTGTCAGAGCCACGCAAATTTCCTACGCCCACGATAGATAGAGACCGAACTGTCTCACGACGTTCTGAACCCAGCTCGCGTAGCCACTTTTAATGGGCGAACAGCCCAACCCTTGGGACCTTCTCCAGCCCCAGGATGTGACGAGCCGACATCGAGGTGCCAAACCACCCGTCGATATGAGCTCTTGAGGGATCAGCCTGTTATCCCCGGAGTACCTTTTTATCCTTTGAGCGACGGACCTTCCATACGGATCCGCCGGATCACTATGCTCAAGTTTCCTTCTGATCGGCTTGTCGGCCTCCCAGTCAAGCGCCCTTTTGCCATTACACTCTACGGCCGGTTACCAATCGGCCTGAGGGCACCTTTAGAAGCCTCCGTTACGCTTTTGGAGGCGACCACCCCAGTCAAACTACCCACCTAAAACGGTGTCCTCGCAATCATGCGAGTTAGGAACCAGACAGTGGAAGGGCCGTATTTCAACAGCGGCTCCACACACACTGGCGTGCACGCTTCATAGCCTCCGGCCTATCCTACACATCCCTTGCCCAGTTACAACGTTAAGCTATAGTAAAGGTTCACGGGGTCTTTTCGTCCCATCGCGGGTAATCGGCATCTTCACCGATACTACAATTTCACTGGAATCATGGTTGAGACAGCGTCCGGATCATTACACACTATTCGTGCAGGTCGGAACTTACCCGACAAGGAATTTCGCTACCTTAGGACCGTTATAGTTACGGCCGCCGTTTACCGGGGCTTCAATTCAAGCCTTCTCTGACGATGAGCTCTCCTCTTGACCTTCCGGCACCGGGCAGGTGTCAGACTGTATACTTCATCTTTCGATTTTGCACAGCCCCTGTGTTTTTGTTAAACAGTTGCCTGACCTATTCTCTGCGCCCCACATTGCTGCAGGGACCCTTTTTCCCGAAAGTTACAGGGTCAATTTGCCTAGTTCCTTAACCATGAATCTTCCAAGCGCCTCAGTATATTCTGACCCGACTACGTGTGTCCGTTTACGGTACGGGTACCTTATGGGTTAAGCTTAGCGGATTTTCTCGGAGTCTGCTTTACCTGCGCTATTGCGCCGCCCGAAGGCTTTGCATACTTTCAAAGTTCAGCTCGGAAGGTGGATTGCCTGCCTTCCTCATCGCTCACACTCTTTAACGTCCATTTCCGTCAGAACGCGGCAGTGTCACTTCTCCGTCTCCACATCGCCCCCATAAGGTAGTGACGGAATTTTTACCGTCTCTTCCATCGGCCTCGCCTTTCGGCTTATCCTTAGGTCCCGACTTACCCCGGGCCGATTAACGTTGCCCGGGAATCCTTAGTCTTGCGGCGAGGGGGCATCGCACCCCCTTTATCGTTACTTATACCTACATTTGCTTTTTCCAAGCGCTCCAGCATGAGTCATCTCATACCTTCAACGCACTTGGAATGCTCCCCTACCAAACCTTACGGTTTCCATAGCTTCGGTGAATGATTTAATACCCGATTATTATCCATGCACGGTCTCTCGACTAGTGAGCTGTTACGCACTCTTTTGAATGAATGGCTGCTTCCAAGCCAACATCCTAGCTGTCGCTGAGACCACACTTCGTTAGTTTAACCCTAATCATTACTTCGGGACCTTAGCTGATGGTCTGGATTCTTCTCCTCTCAGGCACGGACCTTAGCACCCGCGCCCTCACTCCATGGCTCTTAACTGCGCGCATTCGAGTTTGTCCGGACTTGATAGGCGGTGAAGCCCTCGCATCCGATCAGTCGCTCTACCTCACGCAGTAAACACCATAGGCTGCACCTAAATGCATTTCGGGGAGTACGAGCTATCTCCAAGTTTGATTGGCCTTTCACTCCTACCCTCACCTCATCCAGAAGCTTTTTCAACGCTTATTGGTGCGGACCTCCATCCGGTGTTACCCGGACTTCATCCTGGACAAGGGTAGATCACTTGGTTTCGCGTCTGCCTGTAACAACTCAGCGCCCTGTTAAGACTCGCTTTCGCTTCGGCTGCGGGACTTCTAAACCCTTAACCTTGCTGATACCGGCAACTCGTAGGGTTCATTATGCAAAGGCACGCCGTCACTCCATAAAGGAGCTCCGACCGCTTGTAGGCGTACGGTTTCAGGAACTTTTTCACTCCCTCTACACGAGGTGCTTTTCACCTTTCCCTCACGGTACTGGTTCGCTATCGGTCTCTTACGAGTATTTAGCCTTGGCGGATGGGCCCGCCGGATTCACATAGGATTTCTCGTGTCCCGCGCTACTCAGGATTCTGCTATGCTTCATATAGCTTCGAATAAGGGGCTATCACTCGCTACGGCGCAACTTTCCAGTTGCTTCTTCTCACCATACTTCTTGCAATCACGCAGTCCTACAACCCCACCAGGACCGGAATCCCTGATGGTTTGGGCTCTTCCCCGTTCGCTCGCCACTACTAGGGGAATCATTTTTTTATTTTCTCTTCCTACTGGTACTAAGATGTTTCAGTTCCCAGCGTTCGCCTCCCGCAATAGCGGGATAGTGGAGGTTTGCTCCACTGGGTTGTCCCATTCGGATATCCGCGGATCAAAAGATTGTTGCATCTCCCCGCGGCTTTTCGCAGCTTATCACGTCCTTCATCGCCTGTAAGAGCCCTAGGCATCCACCGTACGCCCTTTCGTACTTCCTTGACCTCGGACTATAACGCTGATATGTTCACATACTTAGCATCATAGCAGTCAGATATACTGAAAGTGTACTTTACTTTTTCAGTGTTTTTGTCTACCTTACTTTTTTTGCTTGTTAGATTTGTGCAATATGTCATAGATCGCGTTTTCTCTTTATGTCGAGAAATAGTGGAGAATATCAGATTCGAACCGGATGACCCCCTGCTTGCAAAAGCAGGTGCTCTAGCCAGCTGAGCTAATCCCCTCAGTTTTTAAGCTTAGAAGTAGTCCCAGGCAGAGTTGAACTGCCGACCTCCACATTATCAGTGTGGCGCTCTAACCAACTGAGCTATAGGACTGGCAGAAAGAATCCAACTATGCTAAGACTCTAAAAGCTCAGCCTCTTCTTTCTCTTCTATCTATTAGAATTTGAAATAACTTTTCAGTCGAGAAGTACAAGATAGTAAAAAGTCTCTCTTCAACCTTTTCCTATCCATACTTTCGTTCTCCAGAAAGGAGGTGTTCCAGCCGCACCTTCCGGTACGGCTACCTTGTTACGACTTAGCCCCCAATCACCGGTTTTACCCTAGGCCGCCCCTTACGGTCACAGCTTTCAGGCACCCCGGCTTTCATGGCTTGACGGGCGGGTGTACAGGCCCGGGAACGTATTCACCGCGCCATGGCTGATGCGCGATTACTAGCGAATCCAGCTTCGTGGAGTCGGGTTGCAGACTCCAGTCCGAACTGAGACCGGTTTTTAATGGATCAGCGCCCAGTCGCCTGGTGGCTTCCTCTGTACCGGCCATTGTAACACGTGTGTAGCCCCGGACGTAAGGGCCGTGCTGATTTGACGTCATCCCCCACCTTCCTCACATCTTACGATGGCAGTATCCACGGAGTGCCCAGCACAACCTGATGGCAAACGTGGAGAAGGGTTGCGCTCGTTATGGCACTTAAGCCGACACCTCACGGCACGAGCTGACGACAACCATGCAGCACCTCCAAGCAGGTCCGAAGACAACGGGCGTCTCTGCCCATCTTCCTGCTTAGTTCAAGCCCGGGTAAGGTTCCTCGCGTATCATCGAATTAAACCACATGTTCCTCCGCTTGTGCGGGCCCCCGTCAATTCCTTTGAGTTTCACCGTTGCCGGCGTACTCCCCAGGTGGAATACTTAACGTTTTCACTTGGCAGCATACATTATATCGCATACTGCGAGTATTCATCGTTTACTGTGCGGACTACCAGGGGTATCTAATCCTGTTCGATACCCGCACTTTCGAGCCCTCAGCGTCAGTTGCACTCGGACATATGCCTTCGCGATCGGAGTTCTTCATGATATCTAAGCATTTCACCGCTACACCATGAATTCCAACATCCCTGCGTGCACTCAAGACAACCAGTTTCAACTGCAATTTTTACGGTTGAGCCGCAAACTTTCACAGCTGACTTAATCGTCCGCCTACGCTCCCTTTAAACCCAATAAATCCGGATAACGCCTGGACCTTCCGTATTACCGCGGCTGCTGGCACGGAATTAGCTGGTCCTTTTTCTGATGGTACACTCCAGAGGCGACACGTCGCCTTTTATGTTCCCAACTAAAAGCAGTTTACAACCCAGAGGGCCGTCATCCTGCACGCTACTTGGCTGGTTCAGGCTCTCGCCCATTGACCAATATTCCTCACTGCTGCCTCCCGTAGGAGTTTGGACCGTGTCTCAGTTCCAATGTGGGGACCTTCCTCTCAGAACCCCTACTGATCGAAGGCTAGGGTGGGCCATTACCCCGCCTACTACCTAATCAGACGCATCGCCATCCTTTACCAATAAATCTTTAGTTGCAACAAGATGCCTCATCGCAACACTATCAGGTATTAATCTTACTTTCGCAAGGCTATCCCTGAGTAAAGGGCAGGTTCGATACGCGTTACGCACCCGTGCGCCGGTCGACGCCCATTAAAAGCAAGCTTTCAATGTCGTTTCCCTCGACTTGCATGTGTTAAGCCTGTAGCTAGCGTTCATCCTGAGCCAGGATCAAAACTCTTCATTGTAATTATGATTTTGTTTTATTTTCTGTTTTACTCAGAACGTCCGTATCTATAAGAAAATTAACGGTTGATTTTTACTTCTTCTACCCGAACATGACACATTTCTGCATCTTGTTCTCTTTTTCTTGTACTTCTCTTCTTAAAAGTTTATGTCAATTCTTTCAAAGATCACGTTTGACAACCTCGGAGGAGTAACCCTCGTTTCTCGGTTGCTGGATGCAAAAGTACTACGAGTTTTTGGAATAGCAAAAGCCTATACACTACTTTTTCGAAAAAGTTTCAAATCGGAGCTTTTCTGGGAGAAAAATGATGAGGGTCACAGAGGGGCGGATGAGCTTCACAAAATCATAAAACACTGATTATGTATATATTAACAAAACAAACAAGATTTCCGAAGCTTCTGGACTTTTTTTATTGAAACTTTTTCTGAAGAAAGGCTACTATAATAATAGAAATGAGCTTTGGCTTCCTTATTGCGTTTGAAAATACAATAAGGATGTCAGCTCATAGCCTTATTGCGTCAGCTCACAGGCTTATTGTAATGGAAGCTATATTATAAGGAGTGTGAGCTTTTGTGAGTAGGAACGCTCTCCTATGTATTTTTGTTGGTAAGAGAATATTGAGTTTATTATATAACGAAAGGATAATATTAACGCATTTTGGGGATGAATCAAAAAGGAACAAAAATTTCACCTACAATTATAAAAAGGCAGGAAAATATTTGGACGATAATAGAAAATGCTGTATCTTAGCATTCCAATATAAACGCCATAGTCTATGAAGCATGAAATGCCCAAGCTCAACTATCCTCTTGATGGATTGAAGCCTAGGATAAGTGAGGATACGATGAAGTTCCATTATGGCAAACATCTCCAAGCTTACACAGACAACTTAAACAAGCTCATCAAGGGAACAGAATTTGAAGATAAGAGTTTAGAAGAAATTGTTAGAACGGCCAATGGTGCCATTTATAATAATGCCGCCCAGGTATGGAATCACACATTTTTCTTTGAAACTTTATCTCCCACTGCAAAACCTATCAGCGGCACATTGAAAGCGAAATTGATAGCAACGTATGGGAGTATAGATAATTTCAAAAACCAATTGATGGCAAAAGCTACGGGATTATTCGGTTCTGGGTGGATTTGGCTTACATACAACGAACGCAATCAATTAAAACATTGAAGCGATGACAAATGCAGGTAATCCACTACAAAAGAACATGACTCCGCTTATGACTATAGACGTTTGGGAACATGCCTACTATCTAGACTACCAAAATCGCCGTGCGGACTTTTGCGAAAGCCGTATGGGAGTTGACGGACTGGCAGCTAGTAGAACAGCGCATGGAGAAAAATCTTTTCAACATCTATTATTAATTATACGTTATTAAATTAACACTAAAGTAAGACATCAAAATGAAAAAGTATCGTTGTACAGTATGTGACTGGGTATATGACCCAGAGGTTGGAGATCCAGATGCAGGTATTGAGCCTGGAACTGCTTTTTGAAGATTTACCCGAAGATTTCGTATGCCCTCTCTGCGGCGTTGGTAAAGACGACTTTGAAGTAGTTGAAGAATAAAAAGCTACAAACTAAGACACATACTTATAGTAAAAAGGAAGAATTCCATCAGGAATCCTTCCTTTTTTTATTCATCACAATGATGTCGATTTATCATTAGAATCTGGCTTAAGTCGCGCTGCCAATCTGGATGTTCCTTTAAAAAGCTATCGATATGGCGTCTACGTTTCTCCTCTAGAATTTCATCTTCGGCAATCAAAATACCTGTCTCTTCCACTTCTCCAAAAGCATGATTTATCGCTGTACCAAAAAAAGCGCATTGTCGGCGAAAGGTTCATGTAAGCATTAACGAGAGGAGGAATATTATAACCTCTAGCTACGAACATTCTTATTCAATATTTTGTAGTCTTCTTTAAAATCCTTTTTCCACAAAAAGACGTTCTAAGAAGAAAGCGTCTGTTTCTAGTTTAATTGGGTTAGTTGGGATAATCAAATGAGTCTCTATCGCCAAAATGCTTATCTAGAAAGTAAAGTATCATATCACGAGCAGGGGCGGTCGAAAACTCGGATACATCGTCATTTTTACCAAAAAATATTTCAATTCAGGAATAATCACGGTAAGAGCGCCCAAACCATCCCAAAGATTATCTAATGCGAACAAACCTTTGGTCATTGCACGGCTACTTTTGATATTCCAGCGTTACGAAAGAACGCCCTAATTCCGTAGTACGCGGTGCATAGTTGCAAATGAACTCTTCTGAGAAATGAAACATGTGACTTGTTGCAAGAATAGGTTGTCCAGCATTGTCATATTTCCAATCGCTACCAGGAAGGAAACGATAGCCACCAAGAATCACTTCATTTTCTGGATCCCAAACAAGCAGTTGGTAGTAAGGGTGATCAGACATATCAAACTCGTCCAAATCACAACCAATCCAGTTCCCCCTCCTGCAGTGCGGAAAGCAATCTCTCTCAGACGACCAATTTCACGCAACACATTAGGGGCTTGTTGCCACGTTACAACATAAATTTCATTGCCGCCTTTATTTGTTGAGCGTAACTTACGATCCGGTGTAAGTTCAGATTTCAACAAACGACGTTCAATAGGAGCTATGATTTCTTCTTCCATATACTTTTTCATACAACCTAAAAGGTTGTTTCTCTATTCAAATTATAGACAACATTCTGCACATATTCAGCCCACTCAACAGGCTTGCGAGTTTTATCAAAGGTTTGCCATGGAATGGGTTTACCAATGGTGATTGTAAATGTCTTATGACGATTTTTCATCATCTCATCAACTAGATAAAGCATCGCAATATTAACCTTAAGATGTGAGGGCTTTACAGATATTGGCGAGACGATAAAAGCGTTCACTATTGGAGCCGCTAAAATGAATAGGAATCACATCACGATGTGTCTCAACACTCTTGGTTACAAACGTTTTTTGCCAAGTCAAATCGCGCACTTTTCCTTTATTTTTCCTACTACACAAACCAGCTGGAAACATTATGATAGCATCATCTGAATGGAATCCAGCCTCTACCATCTGCAGGAAAACTACGACTCTGCGAACCTGTTTTATTTATTGGTATACAAAGAGGGGCAAGCCCATGAAGATTCATGAGTAAAATCATTAACCAAATACTTTGCATGACCTTCAAAAATATTCTCCCAAAACAGCACCCTAACGCCACACCATCTTGTCCACCTAGCGGGTGATTACTAACTAAAAGTATAGTGCCCAGCTTCGGTTACTGGAGGAAGATTCTCACGCCCCACGACATTAAGGTTCATATCCAAAAAGCGAACACAATCCCAAAGCCAAGAAATTTACCCCCTGTTTTTCGCCTTCTCCTTCAAAAAACACATTAAGTTCGTCTTGATGAATAATTTTCTTCAAATAATTAAGAAGAAAACGAGGGACAAAAACGAGCCTTCTTACCCATCTTATCATGTATAACCCTATCAAGGTCAATCAAATAAATATGTTCAGACATAAATATCTTTACAACTTCTAATACCAACGAACACAGTTGTTGTTCGTTTAGCTTTACAAAAAATAATAATAAAATTCTCAGATTAACAGGTATAGACAATAGAAAGTTTATTTCACATGAAATAAACGATAGTATATAAAGATTATAAAAAGGAAGAAAATGTACTAAAATGAAATATAATTTACGCAATAATAATCTGCAAGTAAAAAGCTTCACATTCTTTTTACACTTCCATTTTAGTACATTTCTGGATTAAAGTCTAAACAATATTAGTTATTTAAGCATGCACGAAAGTTCCGAGATTTTTCTCCTTCAAGAACTTTTTAAGATTACCCACTTTATCCATATTGAACACATAGATAGGTAAGTCGTTGTCTTTTGGCCATTGCGATGGCAGTAGTATCCATCACTTTCAAACCACGCTGAAGCACTTCATCGTAACTGATATCATCAAATTTAGTTGCCGTCGAATCTTTTTCAGGATCTGCTGTGTAAAACACCATCAACACGCGTTCCTTCAGCATGACATCAGCTTCAATCTCTATACCACGAGAGTAGAACCTGTATCTGTTGAGAAATAAGGATTCCCCGTTCCTGCTCCCATGATGACAATTTCATTGCGTTCCAATATTCGCAAAAGCTTTCCATTTATTGTAAAAATCGCCAATAGGGCTCCATGCGAATAGCAGTCAAGACTCTACTCTTTACACCAATAGCACCTAAGGCGCTACTTAGCGCGAGAGAATTAATGACAGTAGCACACATTCCCATTTGGTCTCCCTTTACACGGTCGAAGCCTTTACCTGCTCCCTGCAAGCCACGGAAGATATTGCCACCACCTATAACAATTCTAGTTTGTACGCCCATCTCATGGATTTCCTTGATTTGTTGAGCATATTCGTTTAAACGCTTTTGTGTCTATACCGAAACCTGTGTTCCAGCTAAACTTTCACTGCTCAATTTCAATAAGATTCGATTAAATTTTGCCATTCTATTCTAATATTTGAATTCTTTCAGAGGCGAAATTAAGGAATCTGATGATAAAAAGCCTCATCAAACAAAGCTTATTTAATTTTCGCTCTAAAAATTCTATGATAACAGATTGCCTGCACACCACCCGCACAAACATAAAAAGTCAGAAAAAGCAATCCACAAGCCAACATTACTGAATTTTTGGAAAAAGTAAAAACGAAGCAAAAAAGAAAACTTTGCAGCAGCTAGAAAAACAGCAAGCAGCATAAGGCGTGACGAAGTTGTTCAATATAAAAGCCCATCATAGAGAAAAAGCAGCAAAACCAGTTAAAGGAATAAATACTGCATAAGGCAGATACTTCTGTGCTGTTGCTATTACCTCTCCCTGAGCAGTAAGAATTTTGCAGAAGCTCATTTCCTCCCATTACATATACAATGGTAAAAACAAGCATCAGTCCTATTCCCCAAATAAAAAGGTGACGAGTAAGATTTTGGAACATTTCAAAATCCTTAGCTCATAAGCTTTTCCTCCAACAGCTTCCCCTGCATAGAGCAAAGCCATCCATCACATAAGAGAATAAGATATAAAACTGCAAGAGCAGAGCATTTGCAGCTAGAATTGTATCACTCTGAGCTGCCCCCGTTGCAGTAAAAAGAGTTGCACAGCCACTAAACAAAGTGTTCGGAGGAAAATGTCTCGATTTACGGATAAAAACGTCCCCATGGAAGTTCCGCCTGAGATGACAGCTTACGCCAAAAAGAACGTCTATGGGACGATGATTTGTAAGCGGGAAGAATATATACATAGCGATCCATTGCGACACTAGCGTACCGACGGCTATACCTTCCACTTTCCAGTCAAAATATATCGTTAGCAACATACTCACCAATATATTGATAACATTTTGCAGAATAGCCACAATCATTGGTACACGAGCGTTTTTTGCTGCCCCAAGAACCACCCAGTCAAACTGTAAATACCCAACATAGCTGGCGCCCCCATATGAGGATTCGGAAATAAGAGCCAGCCATGATTGAAAACGTCTGGAGAGCTTTTCATCATCCATAAAGAGAATCGAAGCAATGGTTGCTGCAACAGGATAAAGGCAAAAGCAAGACCGAAAAGCCATTCGTAGCGAACGTTGGGAGGATATAATTTATCTCATCCACCTTGCCACGACCATGGGCTTCGCGAAGTGAACCCTCCTGTCCCCATTCTAAGGAAACCACAGAGCCAATACAACATATTAAAAATCATACCGCCCACAGCGATAGCTCCGATACAATCAGCGGATCCTATATGTCCAGAAATCCATAGATCAACTAAGCCGAGCAAGGGAACTGTAACGTTCGAAAACAATACTTGGAATTGCAATTTTTTAGAATTTGGCGATTCATAAGATTATTCTTATTGGAGAACAAACTGAACTTCCTTAAAAAGCATATCGCCGCAAATGCCCTGCTGCATCTCTTAGTAATAGATGTCCATTTTTCTTCTATCAGCTATCTCTGCTTGGAACTCTCCATTTTTATCACGATAAGTATACACACCATCACGACGATAGAGACAAGCCTTATACTCCTCATTGATAGCTTCTCGTTCTCCTTTTTCCAAACGAGAATAATAATGCAAAAAACTTTGAAGCCAACGTTCAAGAACAAGATATCGGTTTACTTCAAAACCTACAATCTGCGCCACTGAAACAGGGTTAGGGGCATCACTTAAAAACTCTGTTGATTCACATTGATACCAGGTCCCACAATGGTATGCGCAATCATTGAACCTTGTAAATCGTGTTCTAAAAAGCATTCCACATATATATCGCCATAATACACATCATTAGGCCACTTTACGGTTGTTTCACAATAAGGACGCAAGGCATCAACAACAGCCAAAGCTGTAATTTCTGAAAGATAGAACTGCTCATCAGCTCGAAGAAAATTAGGATGTGCTAACAAACCGAATGTCATATTCTTTCCGTTGTCAGATTCCCAATGAGTACCTCGTTGCCCCCTCCCTGTTTTCTGTTTATCAGCATCAACAAGCAGAAACTTTTTCTGTTCGCTCGCGCACTTCAGGTGCTCGGAGATAGAGCATTGTCGAGTCAGTCACATTAAGATGTACGTAACCTACCTCTGGCGGCAAACTTTCAGCACGATATTGGCTTTTTAGACAACTTATTTAGTACCAATTCATAAGATAAGTCTATGAGTTGCAAAATGAGGTTCATCGCTTACATCACGCTCCACATAGACTGCATTCCAATGCAGCTTCTCAAAAATGATATGCTTCATTCACTCCTTCATAATGCTCCCGAAGTTTTTGAGCATATTCGGGGTCAGATTTCAGCACAATACAATCAGCGCGCTCCAGTGGTAATACAGCAAACATCTTATTACAAAACCTTAAAGACTAAGGTTGTATCATCAAACGGAAGACTCTCAGAAGCCCCCGCTTACTAAGACAATACTCACGCAGTTGTTCTATATTGATCATCTAATAAAAATCTATGAATGTAACGTTTTCGTCGAGTAAGATCCACGGAATAAGCATCTACGTACTGGGTCACTTCAAAAGATTCTTGCTCACCTACAACAGTGACAATATCGAAGCGGTAAGAACAATTAAGATAATGCTCCTGCATATAAGCTTCTGCAGCTACAGCCAGATTGCGCTGTTTGTGCACATCGACCGCTCCAAGAGCAGTAAACTCTCCTTCCCTACTGCGCGTTTTTACTTCAACAAAAACTAATTCTCCGTAGTTGTCAGCAATAATGTCCACTTCTAGATGCCCCACACGCCAGTTGCGATCAAGTAGGCGATAGTCGAGAGAGCTAAGATAGCGACAAGCCACCTCCTCACCCAGCGCACCAAGCCTATTATGCTCTGCCATATCAACGCTTATTTCTAAAAAAATCTTTCATTAGAGCACTGCATTCTTCTGCTAGCACTCCACTGCATACTTCTGTTTTAGGATGAAGTGCTTCAGGAACAAATTTAGAGAAACTCTCTTTTCATCGCTTGCACCATAAACTAGACGACCCTAATTGTGACCAGCCCAAAGCTCCAGCACACATCACACAGGGCTCAGGTGTGACATAGAGCGTACAAGGGTCGAGATACTTTCCGCCCAATGCATCAGCAGCAGCAGTAATTGCTTGCATTTCGGCATGAGCTGTCACATCGTGAAGCGTTTCCGTCAGATTGTGCGCTCGAGCAATAATGCGGTCTTTACAAACTACCACTACGCCCACAGGGATTTCCCCTTCTTCATAAGCTTGTCGCGCTTCTGCAAGTGCTTTCGTCATATAATCTTCGTCGGTCATAATTCTAAAAGATTCTAAGGTATAAGAAATAGTATATATTACTTTTTCACTCGTTACCAATTTTAGCCCGATTCTTCCACGGCACTCATCAATTTCTAACACACGAACAACAACACGTTGCTGTATATGAACCACTTCGGCAGGGATTAGTCACTCGATGATTTTGCCAAGTTCGACTTATGAATAAGCCCATCTTTATGGATACCCAAATTAACAAAACAGCCAAAATCGGTAATATTCGTTTATAACACCAGGAAGTTCCATACCTATTTTTGAGATCTTCAATGCTCTTCACTTTTTCATCAAAGCGAAAAACAGTGGCATGACCTCGTGGGTCTCTTCCTGGCTTTCCCAGCTCGGAGATAATGTCGTTCAATGTTGGCAAGCCCACAGCATCCGTACAGTATTTTTGTAGATCTATCGCTTTGCGCTTCTCTGCCGAACGTGCGAGCTCGGGCACATCACAATGCTCATCTTTCGCCATCTGCTCTACCAGTGCATAACGCTCTGGATGTACTGCTGTATTATCTAAAGGATTAACAGCATCAGGTATGCGAAGAAAAACCAGCACACTGCTCATAAGCTTTCGCACCAAGACGTGGCACTTTGAGTAAGTCTCTACGTGAAGAAAAAGGTCCATTTTTCTATGCGATAATCCACGATATTTTGTGCTAATGCTGGACCTAATCCCGAAACATAAGTAAGGAGGCTCTTACTGGCAGTATTGAGATTTACGCCGACAGCATTCACGCAACTTTCCACTGTTAAATCGAGTGATTTCTTCAGTTCACTCTGATCCACATCGTGCTGATACTGCCCAACACCTATTGCTTTTGGGATCTATCTTTACTAATTCAGCTAATGGGTCTGCTAAGCGACGACCAATGCTGACTGCCCCACGCACCGTCACATCGTAATCAGGGAAATTCTTCACGGGCTAATTTCGAAGCAGAATACACCGAAGCACCATCTTCCGACACTAAAAACAGGAAATAGCATCACCAAGATTAAGACTATTTATAAATGTTTCAGTCTCACGCCCCGCTGTTCCGTTACCAATTGCGATTGCTTTCAGGTTTATACACTTCAATCATATTGCGTACTTTTCGCATGGCAGAACCTATCATCTGCTTAGGCGGATGAGGATAAATAGTCTCATTAGTGGAGCAGATTTCCTTGTGCATCCAAGCAAACTACTTTACAACCAGTTCGAAAAGCCAGGATCAATTCCCATAATGCGCTGCTGCCCGAGTGGAGGAGCTAACAATAATTGTTTAAGATTACTTGCAAACACACGAATAGCATCTGCATCAGCTTTTAGCCTTGCTCTGCCCCTGCAAACTCTGTTTCGATAGAAGGACGAAGCAAACGTTTGTAAGCATCTACAGCAGCCATATGAAGTTGTGAAGACTCTCACGAACTGGGGACGACCATGCTCAAAGAGGGTAGTCACATTTTTCGCAACACAAAAACCTATAGCTTGTTCCTCATCATGCGGAGCTATGCTCACGCGCAAACAGCCTTCTGCCTCTCCACGCCGCATCGCTAACAAACGGTGAGAACTACAACGGGAGAGCGGTTCTGCATTATCAAAATAATCGCGATATTTCTGCGCCTCTTCTTCTTACCTTTCACCACCACAGAGCGAATCCATGCTTGACGACCATAAGATGTACGCACAGTGTTTCGAACTTCTTCGTTCTCGCTCACTCTCTGCAATAATATCACGCGCCCCCGCAAAAGCTGCTTCCTTATCCAGAACTTCATCTGTTAGAAATGAAGCAACGAGTATCCAATCGCGCATCGGGATCCTTCATCAGCAAATCGGCTAAAGGTTCCAAAACCGCGTTGTCGAGCTTTTTCTGCTCGTGTATGTCGCTTAGGTTTATAAGGCAAATAGATGTCTTCAAGAACAGTTGAATCCCAACAATTCTCGATACGCTTGCGAAGTTCGTCAGTTAGTTTTCCTTGTTCATCAATGGTGAGCAAAATCGTATTCTTACGATGCTGCATTTCAGAAGAGTTTCGGTCGTTCTCATCTTTCACCGCAGCTACTTCCACTTCATTCAATCCTCCCGTCACTTCTTTGCGATAGCGAGAGATAAACGGAATTGTAGCACCTTCATTAAGAAGTTTGATAGTTCGCTGTACCTGCTGCTCGTTGATATTCAACCGCTGCGCTATAATATTAACTATCTCCATTTATAGATTCTTTTACCGAGCGAAGATAACAATAAGTTTTGATTGCCCGTTGAAAATAGAGCACATCCATCACCTCTACACATTATAATCACAGAAAGAGAAAAACAAACAATACGATTTAATCCAACATTTATAAAAATAGAACAACGAGGAGCATTAGTATAGACTTTGGAGCTAAAAAAACTTTCTTCAATACTATAAACGTAAAAAGATGTATAAAACCTAAAAATAGGAAACATAATAGATTTTTAGTATATTTGTCAGCAATCTCCATGGAAGCATCTTTTATTTTCAACTAATTATTAACAACTACAAATATGGTGAATTATGAAACACACAAAGAAACCCTATTTTTCTCCAACGTAAAAAGGAGCAGAAATGTACACAGAAACAGCTAAAAACCATCATTTACCCCCAAAAAACAAACGTAGCAAGTACTTTTTCAACAAACTAACCCTTTTTGAAAAACACGTCAAAAATTATTGACATCGATAAGTCTTTACAAAAAGTCATAGATTTACAGAACCCTAAGTAGACTATCCTTTATACAACGCTTTTTATCTTACAATATCAATGAAAACATTGATTCTTCTCACATTCTTTGCGCTATATAGCTCTATATCTATAGCACAACAAAAGGGAAAAACAGACAGCATCTACATTCATGGGCGTGTTGTTGAAAAATTGAGCCAAAGGCCGATAGAGGACGCATCAATTATGGCTATCAACACGCAAGGAGACATTGTTTCTTCCACCAAGACAGTTGATTATTATAAACTCTATGGCGTAGACGGAGGAGGTGATGTTTTGATAGAATTTAGTTTGGCAGTACCTAATTTCCGGAAACTATACATTGCTCGTACAAAAAGATAAGTTTCTGGAGTTGAATTATCCTATTACTGTTCCTGAAAAGCAATATGGAAAAAGAACTACCCTCTACGAAATTGGCGATCTCTCCTAGAGCGCGTGATTGAGCTTAGCGGAAGCAACGGTCAAAAGCCTCAAAAAGTGATGATGCTCATAAAGAGGAGATACAATTATCTATAATGCTGATGCTTTTCAGTTATCCAATGGTCTCTCTTGGATAAACTCATAGAACAACTTCCTGGAGTTTCTCTAAAAACGGCGGACAGATCTTAGTCAATGGAGAATTTGTGAGCAGTCTGCTAATCGATGGTAAGGATTTCTTCAACGGAGATGCAGCAGTAGCTCTACGCAATCTTCCAGCCTATGCAGTCAACAAAGTCAAGGGTCTATAGAAGGGCGCAGAAGACAGCTATTTAACCATGAAAGACACAACAGATAGGAGGCAAGATCCTTTGGTTATGGATGTGCGTTTGCGCAAAGACTATCATAGTCGTTGGCTGGGAAACATTAGTCTTGGCGGGAGGAACTCATAGTCGTTACAATCTGCGAGGCTTTGCTATGCACTCAAGCGACATTTTTACGATTCACAGCCTATGGGCGCCTCAACAATGTGGGAGATACTCGCCGCCCTACTGAGGGAGACACTTGGAGCATGAGAGGATTTTTCAACTTCGCCTACTATAGATAAGGAGGGAGGAGCTGACATTTTATTGGCAATCCCTACGCTCAAAAGCCTATATGCACAGCTTCGCTCAAAGGAGGACAGCAGATTGAGACAATAGGAAGCAGCACTATGAGTCACCATTACCTCACAGATGGCACTTCTTATGATGGACTGGAGAAAACTATTGGAGACAATCGCTCGCATAACTTTGAATATAATGGTCGCTTTGTTTTGCCATTACGCAAAAGTCTTTTATAAATTTAAATCTCTCCTTGAATATCAAAAGACTGAGCAAAACACAACCTCCCAATCAGCTCTTTTTGAAAAACACTCCCTCTGCTATTACCATACCTATGAGACTCAGTACGTTCTCCGATATATGCGCCCTATCTTATTAGCGATCCCAATCAAAAGACGCGGGTATGACCAAAAGTTAACTACAGCGCTTGGAGGTTTGGTAAAATTCGTTTCTCCACTAACGGGAAACACTATCACACTAGACACTGATGCCTCTTTCTATGATGGAAAAGCGTCTAACCACTATCGAGGCGACCGCTTCACCTGGAATGTAAGTGACAGGATGATGAAAGAGAACAGAGCTTTACTTCCTTCTCAGACATACTCATTGGGAACTAAAATAGATTACGAAATCTCTTTTTAAAAAGCCTTCCGATGGAAACTATCTTATGGTTATTCTTATCTTTACACAAAAACAAGACAGAGACATCTCGTTTGACATTATCAACTCTTACAGCTATAATGCTCGGCACAATAGGCATAACTTACAGAGCGATTTGGAGTGGATAAAGGATGGTCACATCTACTACTTCGTTTACCACTAAGTTTTGAAAAAGGACGGCAAACGACACACGTGCACACACAAATACAGAAGCATTACACTCTTTTTCACACCCTCTTTCACGTGGTTGTCCCCTTTGGGACTATATAGCTTGTACAACTTGAGCGTTGCCCTCAAAAATGTCGCAACTCTTCGACATCACTGATACCTATAACATGCAACAAATCTATAAGGGAAATCCGCATTTAAAGCCCTCGCAGCAGCATACTTTCGAGCTGAACTATTCCTCAAAAGCAAAAAATTTGCTCAAGCGTGGCATGCAAACACACGTTATTCAATAGGGCATAACGAAGTGGTTTATACCTCTCTGCTCAACACTGCCACGGGCGTCTATACCCTCACACCGAAAAACGTTAGTGGAAATTATCTTGTCAGTTTGGATGCTGGCTATAGCCGCAGCTTAGACACTCAAAACCACTGGACGCTTAGCTCTGAAGTGGAACTTGGATACAACATCAAAGTTATTTTTACTACAACCTCTCTCCAATATGGGGCGAGGACTCGTCCAACTCTGAAAAACTTCAAAGCCAACCTACGCTTAACATGGCGTCTACCAACTTCAAATCAATCTAAAAACAGGTGTACAGACGCTCTCTGCAACCAATAATCGTGCTAACTATGTAGATGGGAACAGACTGGGTCAATGGCATTCTTCTTAACTACAATTTACCCTATGACTTCCAAATAAATTCCGATTTCACGCTATTCTTACGGTCGGGGGTATTCTTTGGCAGGCATTCGACACTGTAGCAGTCTATGGATGCCTCCATCAGTAAATCTTTTGGTAAACATTTGGGTTTTCGTTTAGATGCCTATGACTTACTCCATCAGTTGAACAATATCGAACGAATAGCCACCGCCTCCTATTGGCAAGAAAAAGAACAAACTGACGCTTCCAAAATATTTTATGCTAAATGCAACATGGATATTTTGAAATGTGAGTAATAATTATCCTTATCGCGTCAGCTGATACTATAAGGATGTCAGCTGACGCGCTTATTGTGTCAGCTGACGCAATAAAAAGATAGTTACATCTCTCTATATCGTGGATACACATTCGTCACAAAAGAACCCAGAAAAAGTTTTTAGAAGCTTCAGTATTAATACATAGAACCTGATTTACAAAACACTCAAACACAAAAACTTCACTAGAGCTTCGCACCACAAATCTCACTCAATGAAGCTATTTAAAAATATTCAGAATCTATACACAGGGAGAGAGAAGAAGATACCATGTTCAACACACAACATATAGCAGTTTCTACTTCTCTACTTTTTGCAGACAACAACAAAATAAATACTCAATTTTGTAGGCAGCCTTAATAATTCCACAGCATAAATTCTTGTGAGAACTCCAAGTGCCTGGAAAACAAAGTTCCTCAAAACACTTGGATATGTCAGAAAATTTCACCTATCTTGTGCTGCCAAAACATAACAAAGTAAAGCAAAAACTGACATGGCAAAGGTAGCAACTAAAAGCGAGAATATCACTTCTTTCGGTGGAATTTATCATATTATGGGCGTTTTCTCAAAGTTGGGCTTTGACTTACCAGAATCTGTATTGAGCAAACGTGGAAGTAGCGGTAAAGCATTCTGTCATGGAAGTACTTTTTGGCTCTCTCTTCCAGTTACCTTTGTGGTGGAGAATGCCTTGAGGACATCAATGCGCTTATAGGGAAGTTCAAGCAGAGACCTGACACGCTATTACTCGGTGTCGACACTGTGGGGGCGCGGACTAAAGGAACTTACCGAGAAAAATATTGTCTATAAGAGCGAAACCTCCGACAAGTCGTATAGTTTCAACACAGCAGAAAAGTTGAATACCTTACTTTTACGGATGATACGGAGAATGGGGCTTATAAGGTGGGCAGTCATGTTGACTTAGACTTTTGATCATCAATTTATTCCAGCCCCACAAGTTCGATGCAAAGTATTCTTACAAGCAGGATTTTTGGCTATTTCCTTGGTTGGGTTTCCATTGGGGGAATCATAGTCGGCGGTGAGAATCGTGACGGAAACACCAATGTGAATTCCATCAGAAGCACGCTCCGTCGCATTATGAGACCGTGTAACCTCAGAACTTGGTGTGGTAATAGAACGTTTTCCGTGCCGATTGTGGATCGTTCTCAAAGGAAATTATCCAAACCGTAGAGCAGCGCTGCAACACGTTCTATATCGTCTGCAGCCAACTGCGACAGCCGAAAACCCCGTCCTGTTTCTCCAATGACAGACGAGATAATAGGTGACCGATGCCAAACTTGCCAAAAAGATGAAACAAATCATCACTCATTCGAGTTTTAACACTCAAAAGTTTGGATAGCTCACTTATTTTTCTCTATTTTGTTTCCATAACAGTTTTGTTGTTTTTGTCTTTAAAATCAGTTGTTTGACGATTACTAATTTACAAAAGAAAATTCGACAAACTGTTATTTTTCTATCTATTTATTTGGGTGGGAACCTTTGGTTTATAAATTATTACAGGTATGAAAACTATTAATGAAGAAATTGTTGAGTGGGCTAAAAAGTATGTTCCAATATTTAATGAATTATCAACTAAGTATCAAACGCCATATTACACACAATCTCCTTGAGCGTTTTTAGAAAACCATGTTGATTGTATGATTATTGGTATTAATCCGAAAAGGCGAATTAGGAACTGGTTCATCTGTATTTGAAAATCCAGAAAACTTCTTAGAGGGAAATCCTGATTGGGTCGTAGATTTTGTGAAGATGGTTCTATAAGTCCTAACTGGGGGAAAGGTCATAGATATCTCCCTGATACACATCTTGGTTATGATTCTTTTCTATCATCCAGAAAGTATAGATAACGATAAAAAGACAATATGGACAAACCTTACTCCATTCGTTTCTGATAATGGAAATAATGATGTCTTAAGGGAACTGATGAGTGAAGGAATAAAAAGTACTTTTGGAGTTAATAAAGATTGTCAAACCCAAATACATTGTATTGTTGGGTAAAGAGACCTTTGCACAGCTAAAAAGAATAGTGGAGATGCTTGAATCTTCTATACAATATAGCCATGTGTTTAGTAATGTGGATGCACAGATTGGCTATATTTTTGATATACCTACAGTGTGTGTGCGCCACCCTGCAGGGGTCATGGGAAGTAAGTAAACTGTTTATCCCAATGTTTATTTTTACACAAGATGACTGTTATTTTAAAAATAGAAGCCCACATGTCAACATGATAGAGTATATGCGCAATGAAATGACTTTATGGCAGAAAAAGTTAGTAAGACATGTAATAGCTGATAGTAAGAGTGAATGCATATTGAGAGACTCAAGTAAGATAAAAGTTCTCTCTACAACTCATCTGTTGACGGTTGTTTGCGGTAAGGAAATTGATACTCACAATCTATATATATCCTTAATTCGCAGCATAAAATCTTTTAAGAAATCCAAGTATCTGGGAAACAAAGTCCTCAAAACACTTGGATACGTCAGAAATTTCACCTATCTTGGTGCTGCAAACAAAAATAGACAAAATTTGACATGGCAAAAGTAGCAATTAAAATCGAGAAGATCATTTCTTTCGGTGGAATTTATCACATTATGGACGTTTTCTCAAAGTTGGGCTTTGAAAAACTTACCGAATCAGTATTGGGCAAACGATGGAGTAGCGGCAAAGCATTCTGTTATGGAAGTATCCTGGGCTCTCTTCTTCAGCTACCTTTGTGGAGGGAGGTCAAGCCATTGAAAAAGACAAGCAGGCTGAAAGCCTTTTATCCTGCATTTTGTCAGCGTGCCAGCAAAATGGGTGCGCACTGGAAGGCAGAACGTTCTGAACCTATATACAAATAAAGTCTACTACGCTGAGGTCTTCATTGAATAAACATCATTTCTTTTGTGGTTTTTCATACTTCCCCATTGGTTTGGGTGGGGGATGTGTAGAAAAGAACCAAGAACCCCAGATAATCCCCATATCAATGGATAAATCCCAAAAATGTCACTTCAATATATAAAAAGTACCTCATGAAGGAATAATACTGCGGAATTGAGGGGCAGAAAACTTCTGTAATCATTCTAATTTAGATAAAATTATTTCTATCATGATAGCTCCAAAAATTGACTTTTCAGATCGCGAAGAAAGACTTTTCTTTATCCACGAACGATACAAATGCCAATATCCAGACTGCGGAGGCTGTGGATCGTGCAATCTCCCCGACAGTATGCCTGCCATCGAGATGTTTGCTGATTATATTGACGGTAAGTTGAATATGCTACTATCGCAGCCAAATTGTGGACATAAAAGTATACAGAAAAAGAAAACGCAAAGAAAAAGGTCTTAATACAGTTAAACAACTGAACTAAGACCTTTCTTCATCGCAGCCCAGATTGAACTGGGGACCTCATGATTATGAATCATGCGCTCTAACCAGCTGAGCTACCGCGCCAGGTATTGCTGATTTGCGAGTGCAAAAAGTGAGTGCATACTTTCATGACACTACCAAATGTTTCTTGACAAAAAGTTCTAAACACCCCATCTCTCAGTTTTATTTTTATATAAGATGAGCACACATGGGAAAAAAATATGCTACTTTTGCTCATACAAAGAATTTACGATGACTATATTAAAGAAGCTCGATATGTTCATACTGAAGAAATTCCTTTGGGTTTTCTTCGGTTCCTTCTTTATCACTCTTTTTGTTTTTATGATGCAGTTCACATGGCGCTATGTGGACGAGCTTATCGAAAGGGACTCACCGTTGACATTCTTGCCGAATTCTTTTTGGTACATGGGATTATCCTTGGTACCAACCTCTCTCCCTCTTGCCATTTTGTTGGCGTCGCTCATTTCCTTCGGTAATATGGGCGAACAGTTGGAACTACTTGCGATGAAAGCTGCGGGTGTTTCCTGCTACGCATCATGCGACCTATACTAGTTTTAGTGGTCTTTCTAACAGGAACTTCTTTTCTATTTCCAAAAACAAAACAGCTCCAGAAGCTCAGCTCAAGCTCCGCACTTTGCTGCTGAGCATGAAACAAACTTCTCCAGCACTGGAAATCCTCGAGGAGTCTTCTATAATGGAATACCTAACCTAAATTTATTCGTAGAGCATAAAGAAATATCAACAGGAATGCTCTACAACTTGATGGTCTATAAGACTGATGAAGGTTTTGATAAGGCGCAAATTGTTGTAGCCGATTCTGGACGAATGGAGTTACGGCAGATCGTATGCACCTCATATTAGATATTTGGAATGGTGAGCAATTCGAAAATCTTCAGAGCAACATGAGTGTGCTCAGTTCACCTAACGGCACACCCCTACGATCGCGAGACATTTAAATACAAAAAGTTTATCATTGATTTTGATAGTAATTTTGAAAAAAATGGATGAGGAGCAGTTGCGCGGAATGGCCTCAGCAAAAACCCTCACACGTCTTCGCAACGACATCGACTCGATGGAGACACAATTAGACAGTGTGGGAAAATCATACTATGCGGAAGCAGAATCTCATTATTATCAGACACCCTAAACTCAATGTTGCACAAAAACAAACTTCTCAAGATCGCGCTGGCATCACGCGGACTCAATTTCGATTCTCTTCTAGCTCATACCTCACCAGAGGCGATTGCAATCGGCGCGCCAAATGGCCCAAGCTAACGCCGCAGCTTTTACGGCCGACTTAGAATGGCGGAGCGCGGTGACTAATGATGGCGACCATTTTATCCGCACCCACTGGATTGAATGGCATCGTAAATTCACATTATCCTTAGCTTGCTTATTTTTCTTCTTCGTTGGCGCCCCTCTAGGGGCAATCATACGCAAAGGTGGCTTAGGTCTACCCACTGTGATCAGCGTAATCATCTTCATTTTCTACTACATTATTGACACTTCAAGTATGAAAATGGCGCGCGATGGTTCGCTTAATATGACCTATGGCATGTGGATTAGTTCTGCTATCTTAGCACCTCTCGGAGCATACTTAACATACAAATCGAACAACGATAGCGTTGTGTTTAATTGGGAAACCCTATCAAAAACATACTAATGCGCTTCTTCGGTTGGCGTACTCCTCGTCATCTCTTCCGCAAGGAAGTTATTATTGACACGCCAGATTATGCACGATTATCTACAGAAATTCCTAAACTGCGCGAATACTGCCGTAACTACAAAAGAGCTGAAGCATCTACAAATGGCTCCTAATTATATTCGAGCCTTTTTCCGAAATCACAGGTAGATAGACATGCCGAACGCATAGTAATGAATTAGAAGCCATTGTCGAAGAGCTTTCAAATACTCGAAGTTCTCGTATTTTTAAGCATTCTCAATACATTACCCGTTATTTATATTCACGCTCATACTTCACCTTTTCGTAAATCGAAAGTTGAATATTCTTTGTGGTATTATCTTCCCCATGGGGTTCCTTCTGTGGCTACGCATTTGGCGTTTCCGCTTTCGTCTCAACAAAGACTTAAAACGCATTGATGAAGCATTAAGCCTACTGGAGCAATATGTGAGAGAAGAAATGAAGCAGCAAGAATGTTCACCACTAGATACAATAACACCTAATAACGAATAGAAACGTTGCTCGTACTAGAGATGAGCCAACATTAAATAGATTTCTCCTTATGGATAAAAAAATTTCAAATTGGCAACCATTGAAGAAGCGCTGGAAGATTTTCCGCGCCGGAAAGTTCGTCATCGTAGTTGATGATGAAGATCGCGAGAATGAGGGCGACCTCATCATGGCGGCCGAATTCGCCACTCCAGAATCTGTCAACTATATGCTCCGCTATGGACGCGGAGTACTATGTACTCTATCACTATTGAACGCTGCAACCAACTAAAAACTCGATCGACAGGTGAGTGACAATACCAGTATGCTAGGCACTCCTTTTACCATTACGATCGACAAACTTGAAGGTTGTACGACTGGCGTAAGTGCTCACGACCGATCAGCCACCATTCGCGCTTTAGCTGATCCCAAGAGTCGCCCCTGAAACCTTCGGCCGCCCTGGACATATCAATCCTTTGTATGCACAAGACCGAGGCGTATTAGCGCGCGCTGGACATACCGAAGCCGCCGTTGATTTAGCACGCTTATCTGGGTTGCAGCCTGCAGCCCTGTCTTATAGAGATTCTCAATGAAGACGGAACGATGGCTCGAATGCCACAACTACAAGAGTTTGCTCAGAAAGAAGGCTTAAAGGTTATAACTATAAAAGATCTTATTTCCTACCGCTTAAAGACGGAATGCTTAGTAGAACAAGGAGAAGAAGTGAATATGCCCACCGAATACGGCAACTTCCACCTCATCCCTTTTCGTCAAGTAATGGTTTAGAGCATGTGGCTCTAATCAAAGGAAAATGGGAAAAAAGACGAGGCCCGTTTTGGTACGTGTTCACTCATCTTGTGTCACTGGAGACATTTTCGGTTCTGAACGCTGCGATTGCGGCGAACAACTTCATCGCGCCATGCACATGGTGGAAGAAGAGGGCAAAGAGTCATTCTCTACCTCAATCAAGAGGGACGCGGCATCGGACTAATGGCAAAAATTGCTGCATACTAAGCTGCAAGAAGAAGGCTATGACACAGTAGATGCTAACATTCATTTAGGTTATGACCCTGATGAGCGAGACTACGGTGTGAGGCGCACAAATTTTTGCATCTCATTGGTGCGCACAAGATGCGACTTATGACGAATAATCCCGTGAAGCGCGTAGGCTTGGAAGCTTATGGATTAGAAATCGTTGAAAAATGTCCCCATTGAAATTCAGCCTAACAAATATAACGAACGCTACCTCCGCACGAAGAAAAGAGCGTATGGGGCACAAGTTACATTTTCGAGAAATAAGCAAACGCAATTCAGTAAATTAGAAAAGAACTATTATGGACAATATGTATAACAATTTTGAGAGGTAACAGAAACGAAAGTTGCCTTCGGCGCCCTTATGCGCAAAGTGTATCTTTGGATGACACTAGCTCTTGCTATAACAGGATTAACTGCTGCTTGGGTAGCACAATCTGGCGCAATTTATCAGATTTCACAAGGTTGGTTCTTTGGTACTATCGGACTCGAGCTCTTACTCGTTATCTTTTCTCTCCACGCGCATTTGGAAGATGTCATTCGCCACAGCAGGTGTCACTTTTTGCTCTCTACTCCATACTCAATGGCGTTACGATGAGTTTTTATCTTCTTAGCCTATGAATTCAACACTATTGCAACAACGTTCTTTATCACCGCTGGAACGTTTGGTGGAATGGCACTTCCGGCTATATCACTAAGAAAGACTTGAGTGTCATGGGCCGTTTGTTCTATATGGCACTCATCGGACTTATCATTGCTGGCATTGTCAACCTTTTTGTAGCAAACAACACTTTTGACTGGGTTGTTTCAATCGCAGGTGTGCTCATCTTCTGCGGGATCACAGCTTGGGACTCACAGCGCATCAAAATCATGCTACAAGAAATGGGCGACGAGGAAAATGAAAAATACTTTGAAAATTAGCACTTATAGGGAAGCTTGGAACTCTATCTTGACTTTATCAACATCTTCCTTTATCTGCTCCGCCTCTTCAAGGACAATTAAAGAAAGCTAAAAACACAGACTATCATATCTAATCCTAATATAATGAGCGTACTATCAGATTGCGTGAACCGACTGCAGCCTAGTGCAACACTGGCTATGTCGCAAGTGCTGAACTAAAAAGCACAAAGGTAGTGACATCATTAATATGTCTGTAGGCGAACCCGACTTCCCTACACCGCAGCACATCAAAAGATGCAGCAAAAGCAGGCTATTGATGACAACTGGACTAAATACTCTCCCGTGCCTGGCTATCCTGATCTGCGTAAAAGCTATTTGTGACAAACTCAAAAATGAAAATGGACTGGATTACGAGCCAGCTCAGATAGTTGTGAGCAATGGTGCTAAACAAGCTGTTTGTAATGCCATTATGGCCCTTGTCAATCCTGGTGATGAGGTTATTATTCCTGCTCCCTATTGGGTGGCTATCCGCAAATGGTACTAATGGCGGGAGGTACACCCACCTTTGTTGGCGCTACTATTGAACAAGACTTCAAGATCACTCCCCGACCAACTTGAAGCTACCATTACGCCACAAAACCAAAAGCTCTCATCCTCTGCTCACCCTGCAACCCTACGGGGTCAGTCTATAGCCAAAAAGGAAATGGAAGCTTTTAGCAACTGTGCTTCGTCGATATCCCTCGCATTTTTGTCATTGCTGATGAAATTTATGAGCACATCAACTACAGTGGACTCCCACGGCTCTTTAGCAAAATGTGAAGGAATGAAAGATCGTTGCATTGTTATCAATGGTGTGAGTAAGGCTTATGCAATGACTGGGTGGCGCATCGGTTTCTAGCAGCAGCTCCAGAAATAGCGAAGGCCTGCTCTAAGCTTCAAGGACAATACACCAGCGGCCCATGCAGTGTGAGCCAAAAAGCAGCTGCAGTAGCGTTTGCTGGTCCACAGGATTGTGTTGAAGAAATGCGCAAAGCCTTTGAACGCCGCCGCGATCTTATCGTAAGATTGGCCAAAGAGATTCCGGGGTTTTGAAGTGAATGTCCCAGAAGGAGCTTTCTATCTTTTCCCGAAATGTAGCTACTATTTTGGCAAACGCGACGGAGATTGTGTCATCAATAACTCTACCGACTTTGCGCTCTACCTTCTTGAAAAGGCACACGTAGCCACTGTTGGTGGCGATGCTTTTTGGTAGTCCTGAATGCTTCCGAATGAGCTATGCCACTAGCGATGAGAATATCATTGAAGCATTGAAGCGTATCAAAGAAGCTGCAGCCCTTCTGAAATAAGAAGAAGCTTTTTTTAAAAATATATTTTCTCAAAACTGCTGCTCACCAAGTTCAATTTTCTGAGCAGCAGTTTTTCTTTTTATGTTTTAATTGGTCAAAAAGTCCGATTCCTCATTTCGTCTATAAAAAAAGGTCTTAACTTTGCGGAAGTAATTTATAATAGGAAAAACAGATACTTATGATTAAGCGTTGTATCGTTTCTTTGGCTATTTCTCTTCTTGTTCTTCCGTCTTTACAAGCACAGCGCACGCTTTCTTTGGAAGAATGCCGAAGGTTAGCCATAGATAATAATAAGACTTTTAGCACAGAGCTGACTCAATCAAGAAGTGGCAGAATACACCCAAAAAGGCAGCAAAGACCAACTACCTTCCAAAACTTTCGGCCACTGCTGGCTACATGCGCTCGGGCAAGGAATTTTCTATTCTTAATAAGGAACAGAAAAATGCACTCACGGGCAACGGAACTGCTCTTTGTCAACGGCTTTGGACAAACGGCCCAACAAATATTGCAACAGAATCCTACCCTCGCACCGCTCATCCAACAACTTACGCCACTCTTCAAAGTGTGGGCAATATCATTGATGGAGCCGGCCAACGGGTTGTTGATGCATTCCGAACAGATAATCGCAATATGGCAGCGGGAGCTGTGATATTAACACAGCCACTCTATATGGGTGGAAAAATTCGGGCCTACGATAAAAATCACACGTTATCAGCAGGATTTAGCCAATGAAAGCTACGCGGTGATGAGCAGGAAGTCCTACTTCAAACCGATCAGGCCTATTGGCAAGTTGTTTTCTTTTTGGCAAACAAGCACAAGTTGGCCACTAGCTATCGCAACACATTAAAAAATTGGACGATGATGTGCAGAAAAATGATTCGCGAAGGCGTAGCCACAAAAGCTAATCGGGCTACAAATCGCTGTAAAGCTCAACGAAGCAGAAATGCTCGTAACAAAGGTGGAAGACGGATTGGCTCTCTCGCGGATGTTACTCTGCCAACTTTGCGGTCTGCCGCTCGGAGAACAAATCACAACCGAGGATGAAACGAAGGAAGATCTAAAGGTTAGCAATGAAAATGTTACTCCCGATGTTGAAATAGCCTTCAACAACCGCCCTGAACTCCTGCCAGCTGCAAACAGCACAAAACATCTACGATGAGAAAAATCAATATCGTACGTTCAGAATTTCTTCCGCAAGTGGCATTGCTCGCTGGATACGGACTTACCTATCCCAATGCTTACAATAGTTTTGAAAAAGAAATTTCGCGGAGACTGGCACGTTGGTATCACACTGAAAGTACCGCTCTGGAGCTGGGGAGAAGGACGCTACAAAAGTGCGTGCGGCCAAGGCAGAAGCAGCAATCACAACGCTGCGTGCCACTGAAGCTCGAGAGAAAAATAGAGCTACATGCAAACCAGGAAACATTCCGTGTGAATGAAGCCAACAAAAAGCTAATGATGGCACAAAAGAATCTAGAACAAGCCAACGAAAACCCTAAGGGTAGCAACACTCGGATATAAAGAAGGTGTCATCACCATGACCGATGTTCTCTCCGCCGAAACAGCATGGCTGCAAGCACATAGTGAAAAATCGACGCAGAAATCGACTGCAAGCTAACACAAACCAGCCTGCAGAAAGCCCTTTGGTACTCTCAATTAAAACAACCGTTTATTCATCTGTAAAATCATCAATAAATATGGCTACTAATAATAAAAGGAAAAAGTCAATCTGATTCCTGCAATCCTCATTCTTCTTACTGTGATTGTCTTGGTGGTACTGGCAAGTCTATATGCTTTCCGCCATGAAGACGAAACGCTCGAAGGACAAGCCGATGTCACAGAATATCGAGTATCTAGTAAAGTGCCTGGCCGAATCAAGAAGTTCTATGTTGAAGAGGGCAGTATGTTCACGCGGGCGACACATTAGCCGTCTTAGAAGCTCCTGAAGTTACGGCAAAAACTAGAGCAAGCTCAAGCCGTGGAGAATGCTGCAGCAGCACAGAGTCAGAAAGCCGACAACGGAGCGCGCAAAGAGCAGATTCAAGGAGCCTACGATATGTGGCAAAAAGCCAAAGTTGGGGTTACGATTGCCGAAAAATCTTGGGCACGCGTTAAGCGTTTAGCCGACGAAGGAGTGCTCCCTGCTCAGAAGCTGGACGAAGTCACAGCACAACGCGATGCGGCCATTGCCACAGAAAAGGCGGCAAAGTCGCAATATGATATGGCGGTCAACGGTGCTCGCATAGAGGACAAAGAAGCAGCACGTGCACTTGTCAACCAAGCACGCGGAGCCATTAAAGAAGTGAGTTCATACATCAAAGAAACATATCTCTTAGCGTCGGCCGATGGTGAAGTAACTCGAGATTTTTCCTTCTGTAGGAGAACTTGTTGGTACGGGTGCCCCCGTTATGAATGTTGCATTAATGAACGATATGTGGATGACTTTCAATGTGAGAGAGGACAACTTGAAACTCTTCCGCATGAACCAAACGGTCAAAGTGAATATCCCCGCGTTGAACAAAGAAGTAGAAGCCAAAGTTTTTCTACATGAAAAATCTTGGCAGTTATGCCACATGGAAAGCCACAAAAATCCACCGGACAGTTTGATATGAAAAACTTTTGAAGTGAAGGTGCGCCCCACAAAAAGTTGAAGATTTACGCCCGGTATGTCTGTACTCTTAAAATAACAATGTCATCATGAAGGAGATCATAAAAATAGCCAAACGGAATACCAACGGATGAAGAATAACCCCATCTATTGGTTTTCCATCATCTTTGCTCCCCTTCTCTGCATTGTCTTTTTTACTACGATGATGTGGCAGGGGCTTCCCACTAACCTCCCCATCGGAATGGTAGACCAAGACAACACCACTACGACGCGGAAGATTGCACGCAACCTTGATGCGTTTCAGCAAACAGCTATCGTACAAAACTATCCTGACGTAAGTAGTGCACGACGAGCTGTACAACGTGGAGAAATTTATGCGTTCTACTATGTTCCCAAAGGTACAACAGCAAAAAGCCAATGCGCAGAAAAATTCCCACGATCTCGTTCTACACAAATTATGCTTACCTCATAGCAGGTTCACTCGTTATGCGCGATATGCGCATGATGTCCGAATTGGCATCTGGATCGGCTGGACGGTCGGTCCTTTATGCACGTGGTGCAACGGAACAACAGGCTCTTGCTTTCCTGCAACCTATTGTTGTTGACCTCATGCCACCAACAACCCATGGCTCAATCTACAACATCTATCTGAGCAATACAATTGTTCCAGGTATCCTAGGGTATCTTCCTCTTCATGATGACTGTCTATAGTATTGGTACAGAAATTAAAGAAGGCACGTGCACATGATTGGATTCTAAAAAGCACGCGGAAATATGCACCTGGCTCTCATTGGAAAACTCCTGCCCAACACTCTCCTATTTCTCCTGGTGGGGTGGACCATAGTGTTCTACTTTTATGGATATATGCACTTCCCCTGCAATTCGGGAATTACCGATATGCTGATTCTCATGACGCTCTTCATCCTTAGCTGCGAAGCGCTTGGCGTTCTCATGATTACCATCCTGCCCACACTAAGAATGGGACTGAGTTTTGCTTCGCTATGGGGTGTCCTCTCGCTGAGTATCTGCGGAATGTCGTTTCCTGTCATGGCGATGCACCCTGCTCTTCAAGGCTTATCGTGGTTATTTCCTCTTCGCCACTATTTTTATTCTGTATGTCAACTGCGCGCTTGATGGCTACAATCTCACAAAATGCTTGGCCATACCTGGCAGCACTCGCCGGTTTTATCCTCTTATCCATCATCACAACCCCTATTTTAAAGCGCGAACTCCTAACGGTAAAATACGTACCATAACCTCTGACTCTACACTTACTCTCATTTTGGTAAATGTAAAACTTATATCATTATGTCAATACTGAAGAATAGACAACAAGCCTTTAGACGATTGGAATTATATCTTCAAAGCTGAATTGAAGAAAAGTGTTCCAAGATAAAGGTGTGCTTATCTTCTTTATCTTAGTGCCTCTTGCATACCCACTGATCTATGCGTTCATCTATAACAACGAAGTAATCCGCGAAGTCCCTGCAGCCGTTGTCGACTACGACAATACGGCTTTATCGCGACAGTATATTCGCAACGTAGATGCCACCCCCGATGTTCGCATTATAGCTCATTGCACGAGTATGGCCGAGGCGGAAAGGCTCATTAAGAATCGTGAGGTTTACGGCATCGTCCGTATTCCTTCTGACTTCACGCGGAACATCAACACCATGCAGCAAGCGCATGTGGGTGTGTATGCAGACATGAGCGGACTCTCTATTATAAAAGCACTGGTTCTAGCCAATACCAACGTGTCGCTGGCCATGAATGCAGACATCAAGGTACAAAGAAAAACCCAGCACAACAGCAGAACAAGACAAAGTAACGCAAATGCCCATACGCTATGAACAAGTGGATCTCTACAACCCTCAAACGGGCTTTTGCCTCGTTCCTCATCCCTGCTGTTCTGATCCTCGTGCTACAACAAACTCTTGTTCTAGGCGTGGGACTCTCTGCTGGAACAGATAATGAAAGCAATCGCTACCGCGAATTGCAGCTCATCAACAGCCATTTCAATGGCATGCTACGTATCGTTTTTGGCAAAGGTTTTGCCTATTTGCTTATCTATCTCTGGAACATAGCTTTTGTGCTGAAGTTGTACGCGCATCTTCCATCTGCCCCAGATAGGCAATCCTTTAGACCTTTGGCTCATTGCTATTCCTTTCTTGTTGGCCATCATTTTTATGGCCATGACGATTACTTTCTTGATTCGCCAACGCGAAACAGGCTTCATGCTCATCGTCTTTGCATCTGTTCCGCTGCTATTCCTCTCAGGCGTCAGCTGGCCAGGGTAAGTATTCCCACATTTTGGAAATATGTTTCCTATCTTTTCCCCTCCACCTTTGGCGTGAATGCCTATATCAAAATCAATAGTTTAGGTGCTGAAATGGGAGATGTAAAACCCGAATGGCACGCGCTATGGATACAAAACTATTTGCTATTTCACCACCACTTGCATTATCTACACACCTCAACATCCGCCGCAGCCGTCATCGCTTCATTGAGATGTACCGAGAAAGGAAGAAGAGAAAACGCAGATAGAACAAGATTGCTATTCTTATCAACTATCCTCATCACATCATCTGCCTGCCTATTACCATTCCTGGTCAGCAGGCAGATTTTTTTAGTATCTATATTGCTGCACAAGAGATACAACAGCTAACTTTCCTCTGAAAAACTCTATACGATCAAACTTCATCAAAGCTTTACTGATGCTTTTAAGCATCATAGCTAGTTGATTACGAAACATTTGTATAAAAAAATAAGAATTCTAAAGATTTGCTTCAGCTTTCTAAAGGAGCCATAAAAAATCGAATAAAGGCACTCATAAATATCCTTATTGCGTTTTGAAAATATGAATAAGGCTGTCAGCTGACTTCCTTATTGCGTCAGCTGACAGCTTTATTCTATTTTTAGCTACAACAAATTACAACCTTTATAGGATACGATAAAGAAATTACATCAGCCTGCTATCTCTGAGTATTTCTTCCTATTCCTACTTTCTCCCCATATTTTTCTTCTCACCTCAGCCAAACAAAAATCGCGCAAACCATCGCTCATTATCTGATAAGTTGAAACTTATTATAAACAAATAACTGCTATAGAAGCTAAAAAGACTTTTTCTTTGCAATATATATATATATATATATTTGCAAAAATAGTTATGCTAAATTCTTTCTTAACCAGAAATTCAAAAATTATGAAAACGTATCTCTTTCGTTCTTTTACTTGTTTTCACACCTATTCTTTGCCTTTATGCACAGAATGGAGAAATAACAGGTAGAATCCGTGATCTCATCACAGAGAATAGCATCGATTCTACAGTAGTGACACTGCTGAGAACTGACAGCAGCAGAGTGGGAGCCACTTATGCACTAACAGAGCTCAGCTATACGGAAATAGATGGAAAACCGATTAGGGATAGGAATCCGAAGGATGGAGCAACGTTCATATTAAAAGTTCCGAAGCCAGGTCGCTACATTTTGCGCTGCATGGCCGTGGGCTACAAAACAATGTACTTCCCCATCCACGTGAAATACACCTCTGCAAAAACAAAATACGATGTGGGTGACTTCTATTTGCAGGAATCTTTTGTACAATTGGGAGAGGCTGTAGTGAAAGGTACCAAAATACGCATGTTCTATAAAGGTGATACGCTTGTGTATAATGCCTCTGCTTTCCAACTTCCTGACGGCTCTATGCTTAATGATCTTGTTGCTCAACTACCTGGAGCAGAAATACGCGATGGCAACATTTACGTCAATGGGCGCTTAGTTGAAAATCTGCTGTTAGGGAGGAAAAGACTTTTTCAACGGCAATCCTCGTGCAGCTCTGGCAAGCTTACCCGCCTACGTGGCAAAGAACGTGAAAGTGTACACGAAGAAAGGCGAAAAGAGCAGCATGATGGGAAGCTCGATGGGAGACGATCAATTTGTGATGGATGTGCACTTGAAACGGAAGTATATAGGCACTATATAGGGTCAATTGGTGGCAGGATACGGAACAAAAGATCGCTATCAGGCAGGATTTAATCTAATGAAATTCAACGACTGCCAAAAGTTTTAGCTTAGCTGGAGACTTCAATAATCGCAGCCAACAGTTTCAATATGCAAGAGACGGGGAGAGGGAATGCAGAAAAGAGCGGGAAACACCGCAGAAACTATCTGACTTTCAATTACCAATATGAGCCTAACGGAAAGATACGTTTCACAATGGGTGCAGACTATCATGACAATGCGGTGCATAATGATGAAGGGTCGAGCCGAGAGAATTTCCTTTCCGGAGGTAATACGTTTATTCGCACGTCCAATGTGTCCTACATTGACAATATGTCGGTGGCAGGCCGAACTCGTCTGACGCTTCGTCCACGCAAGAATCAATTCTACGAAATCAAATATTCCATCAACTACCTGAAAAAAATCACGGATATAATCACATCCGGACGGCCAACTACAACGCAAATCCTTTGGAAAAAAAGACTTCTACGCGTTAATGGACAGTACGTTTTTCGAGACTTAACACCAACGTGTTCCTTCAGTCCATCTTGCTCAGCCGCCTTCAAAAACCGGGTGCACTTCGATAGCAAACAACTCAACCATCAGGCCTCTTTCTTGATGCACAATGCCTTTGGAGGGAATTTTACTGAATGTTGAGGGCGAGTTTGCTGCCACTAATCAAGATGGACATCGTTATGACTTATATAATCTGCAGCTACAGTCGCCCCACACCTCAAACGGATTTCCGAAATCGGTATGTGGCGTCACAAACTGACCCTACCACTATTTAGGGAAAATTTCTTACGATTGGAAATATAGGGCAGACAGAAAAGGCCGATGGACTTTTAACCCCTTACTACAGCTTTGCGTACGATAAAAACTGTAACAACAACCCTCTTTATCGCCTTGACCTCTTAGGGTGGAACATGGGGAAAACTTCGATACGTCTGTATTGGGAGTACTGCCTTCCAACGCTACAGATTTGGAACAGGTACTGAGTAGTGCCGACAGCTATTGGGGCAATCTCAGACAAAAAGAAGCATCTGCTGGGTGCAAACTGGCAACACGAGCTAAAGCTTGCCAATAGACGATGGTTGAAATTCAACGTTACAGCAGAAACGGGATATTTGGACAGTCAGTATAATTATTGGCGCTACGGAAAACAAATATCCAGCCACACGCCATTCTTGGCTTCCTTCTCCTTCGGTCAGACTGACATATAACCCATCGCGGAGGATCGTGGAGGAAGAGGCACAAATTGGGTATTGTCTGCGTCAAGTCGCAAAGAGCAAGTCAACCTTTATCATCTTATCGACATTACTGATGCAGCAGATCCGCTGAATGTGTCCAAAGGAAACTCGCAGCTACATGACACATGGATAAACAATGTTTCATTGCAGCACATGCGCCGTTTCTACAAGACAAATACGAATCTCTATAGTGAATTTCCTTCAATTTCTTGAAAAATGCTGTAGAAATCTCCACCATCTATGATCGGACAAAAGGTGTGCGCACGACACAGCCCGTCAATGTCGATGGAAACTGGAATGCAGGCTTCAACTTTATGGTAAACACACCATTAGACAAGGATCAGAGATGGATTATCTTTTACATGGCAAGCATAAACGCCTATCACAGTGCAGACTTAAGTTATACCACAACAGGCAGTCACAACGAGAAATACAATGTGGACAGATTGGATTGGTCAACAGGAGTTTTACTACAAAGTCATCCCACAGCTTGGCTGAATCTCTCCAGTTCTTTTCACTGCTTTCATGAATAACATCAGAGGCTCCCGCCCACAATTCGAAAAAGATTCATACCACCACATTACTCTACGGCCTTCAGGCAATTGTGAACCTACCCTGCCAAGTTCATTCTGTATGCGAACTGCGACATCTCTTCACGCTTTGGTTATAACGACGCATCGCTCAACGAAACGCGTGCAAACATCGAGACAAGTCTGGAGCGCTCTATCAAAATTTCACTTTAAAGTTCCAAGCTTGCGACCTCTTAGCTCGTAATCTCTACACTACTAATTCTATCGACGCACAAGGTCGCACCGAAAGCTTTGCAACAACAATACCCGCTATTTCCTCTTCTCACTGACATGGAGATTTAACAAAGTAGCCAACCGAAAAATAATATAAATGCAAACTCTTTTATTGCTCTTATATAGCTATCCGAGGGATAAATAAAACTGCCACTTATCTGAAAAAGATAAGTGGCAGTTAGAATTATAAAGTAGTAGGTAGTTTCTCTTCCAACTATTAAAGAAATATATCTACTGCTTAGCAACAAGCTGCATCGTATCAGAAGCAATCATCAGTTCTTCATCCGTCGGGATAACAGCCACCTTTACTTTACTTTCAGGCAAAGAGATAAGTTCTTCTTCACCATTATTGCGCTCGTTCTTTTCTTGATCAAGCTGGATACCCTAAATATTCCATTCCTTCCATAGTTGCCTTGCGCACGTCCCACTGATGTTCGCCTACGCCAGCAGTGAAGACTATGACGTCGACACCTCCCATAACAGCCGTATAAGCTCCTATGTACTTCTTGATGCGATAAGAATACATGTCGAGAGCTAAGCGGGCCCGTTCGTTGCCTTTCTCGGCAGCATCTTCCACTTCGCGCATATCGCTGCTGACACCACTGATGCCGAGCAGACCGCTCTTCTTGTTGAGCAGGTCGATGGCTTCTTCTGGAGTTTGGTGCTCTTTCTCCATAATATAGAGTATGGCACTGGGTCGATGTCACCCGTGCGCGTACCCATCATTACACCTTCCAACGGGGTAAGTCCCATAGAGGTATCAACGCATTTGCCATGATCAACAGCAGAGATACTTGCACCATTTCCGATATGGCACGTAATCATACGCACATCTTTAGGATCGAAGCCGAGAACTTCACCTGCTCGTGCAGTCACATAGCGATGGCTCGTACCATGTGCTCCATAGCGGCGGAAGTTATAATCTGTATAATAATTATAAGGCAGACCATACATGAAAGCCTTAGGCGGCATTGTCTGATGGAAAGCTGTATCGAAAACGAACACCTGCGGAAGATTGGGTAACTGTGCACGCACTGCAAGATAGCCTTTCAGATGGGCGGGGCTATGAAGAGGTGCTAGTTCCATAAAAAGGTTTCCATCCTTCAAGCATTTCGTCTGTCACAATCTGGCTTTCAGTGTAAGTACCACCAGCCACTATACGATGGCCCGCTGCATCAATCTCATCAAGGCTCTTAATTGCACCAATCTCAGGATCGAGAAGAGTGTCGAACATCAATTTAATACCTTCCGTATGAGTGGGACACTCGTGGCTGATAATTTTCTTTTTCCCCATTGGGAAGAGCTACTTTATTGAAAAGAGCCGGCTAAACCTACTTTTTTTCAATGCCGCCTGCTGCGAGGACGGACTTGTCGGTCATGTCGTACAGCTTGTACTTGATGCTGGAACTACCGCAGTTGATAACAAGGATTTTCATAAATAGAGGAATTTTACTGTTTAGCCGCCTGTGCTTGACAAGCAGTGATGGCTACCATATAATAAATGTCATCGATAGAGCAACCGCGGCTCAAGTCATTGACTGGCCGAGCTATACCCTGAAGGATTGGACCTACGGCGATAGCATTGCCCAAACGCTGAGCGAGCTTATAGCCTATATTACCCACCTCAAGGTTGGGAACAATCAGCACGTTAGCTCTACCAGCGATCTCACTGCCTTTGGCTTTCTTCTCTGCCACGGAGGGAACAAGAGCTGCATCTGCTTGGAGTTCGCCATCTACTTTCAATTCAGGATAATGTTCATGAGCCAAGCGAGTAGCCTCAACCACCTTATCAACTACTTCATGAGAAGCACTGCCTTTAGTAGAGAAACTCAACATAGCTACGCGAGGGATCGGTAATACCGGCTACAGACTTTGCAGTCTCTGCAGTGCAGTAAGCAAACTGAGCCAACTGTTCTGCCGTAGGAACTGGAGTGACAGCGACATCACTCATCACAACAACGCCATCTTCACCGTATTGATGCTGCTGAGTAATGAGCAACATAGCACCACTCACACAAGTGATACCAGGAGCACCTTGATAATTTGAAGAGCGGGACGGAGCGTATCGCCCGTAGTACTGAGTGCACCAGAGATTTGGCCATCGGCGTCTCCATTCTTAATAATAAGACAGCCCAAATGAGAGGATTCTTCACCAAGTCACGAGCCTGCTCAATTGTCATACCCTTCTTCTTACGAAGTTCGGCGAGCAGTTGTGCATATTCCTCAGATTTTGGATTGTTCTCTGGGTCGATAATAGTAGCTTTGCTGATATTCGTCAGGTTGAAAGCTTCAACTTGTTGCTGAATTTTAGCGGGATTTCCAATAAGAATAATGTCGGCGAGGCGTCGGCAAGAGCGCGGTCAGCAGCCTTAATAGTGCGTTCCTCCTCAGCTTCTGGAAGAACGATACGCTGCTTATTGGCCTTAGCGCGGACAATAAGATTTTCTAAGATATCCATTATTTATTAAAAATATTTATGTATGATGCAAAGGTATAAAAAATGTGCTAATGCACACATAGGGTACATTAGCACATTTAGTATAAAAAACTTATTTCGAGTGGATTACCCGCTCAAAAGTAGCTTACTTCACGCGGTTGAGATAAGAACCATCGCGAGTATCTACCTCGATAACTTCTCCTTCATTGATAAAGAGAGGTACGCGAACTTCAACTCCGGTTTCAAGCTTGGCTGGTTTTGTTGCGTTTGTAGCGGTATCACCCTTCAAACCAGGTTCTGTGTAAACAATCTTAAGCTGTGTTTTGACCGGCATTTCAGCATACAGAATGGTCTCTGTAGAAGCATCGCTAACAACGTCGAGAATATCACCTTCTTTCATAAACTCCACGCCTGTGATAAGCTCTTTCTCAATCATGACATCATCGAATGTTTCCTGATTCATGAAGTGGAAATCATCACCATCAGCGTAGGTGTGTATTGGAAGGGGCGACGCTCTACGCGTACATCCTCGAGAGCTTCACCAATATTGAAGCGTTTTTCCAACACGTGACCCAGAAACAACATCCTTCAAAGTCGTACGCATAATTGTGTTACCCTTACCTGGCTTCACGTGAAGGAAGTCGATGCAGAAATACAGTTTACCATCCAAACGGATGCAAGTACCTTTCTTAATCTCTTGTGATTTAATCATCTGATATGTATTGTTTTTATTCTTATATTCGTATAAGCGGCTGCAAAAATACTAATTACTTAACTAACAAGCAACGGAATTCTGCCTTTTTAGCTCTGCGCGATTGTAACATAGCAGTTAGCAATGGTTACCATATCTCGCACTTTGTCAGCACGATACATTTTATCGCCTGGCTTTACATGAAAAGCGTCATAGAATTCTTGGATATTGGACAATGGACCCTAATACTCGCCATTTTGCGGGTGCATGTTCGTTGCTTTTTCACCTGTGTCGCCAAAGCTTCGGGGCGCATCTGTAGCATCCAAGCTTGAGCATAACCAAGGAAGAAGCGTTGCAACGGAGTGAAACCGCCTATCTGCTCTCCAGTTTGATATTGTGGTGTCTTCTTAAATGCCTCTAAGGCAACAATAACACCACCGAGATCAGCGATATTCTCACCTTGCGTCAAACTACCATTTATATGCAAGCCTGGAGCCACTTCATATTCGTTGAACTGTTTAACAATCTGCGCGGTGCGAGCATCAAACTGTTTCTTATCAGCCTCAGCCCACCAGTTCTGAAGGTTTCCATCTTTATCATACAGGCATCCTTGATCGTCGAAACCATGCGTAACTTCATGTCCAAATGTTCCACCAACGATGGCATAGAGGATAGCATCGTCTCGGCATTCCCGTAAAACCTGGTACAAAAAAATATTGCAACCAGGTATCACTATCTCGTTGTTCGATGGATTGTAATAAGCATTATACGTTTGCGGTTCCATGTCCCATTCTGTGCGATCCACTTTCTTGCCATAATGGGACAAGTGGCGCTGCATCTCCCAAATGTTCACGTTCATCACATTGCGAACATAGGGACTTACGGGAAATCTCCACCTGGCTCATATCCTTCCACTTGTCTGGATAGCCCAGTTTCATCACCACAGCATTGAGCTTGTCGAGTGCCTTTAATTTTTGTTTCTTCGCTCATCCAGCTAAGATTGCGGATGCGGGTAGCAAGCTCCGATTTGACAGCATTACCAATCTCTAAAAACTTTTCTTTCGTTCCCTTTGGTAAGAAATCTTGCACGTAAACCTGTCCCACGAGATCGCCCAAGGCATGATCCGTGCTCGTAACGGCCCGCCGCCAACGAGAACGAGGTTGCTCGATACCACGCAAAAGTCTTTGAATAAAAGTCAAACTGAGCTTGGAAAAGAGCATCATCCAAAGAAGATGCAAGCCCATTGACATAATGGAACAAAAGATAATTGTTCCAATCAGTCATCGAGATGCGAAGAAGCATTCCGTCAAGATGTGTGAAGAATTCTGGTTGTCCCACAACAACCGTATCAACATCTTTCAGCCCTAAAGTCTTTGTCAAGAGGGACAGGGAAAGATGAGGAGCCAGTTTCTCAAATGCCGTCGCACTCATCTTATTGAAGTTGGTCAGAGGATCGCGCGTATCTTCTCGCTTGCGACTGTGCTGCGCCAATTCGGTTTCTATGCTAAGCAACTTCTCTGCTGCTTTTCGCGCTTCTTCTTCAACAAAACCTGCACGTTTGAAAAACTATCGTTGCGTATTCCACAAAAACGCTGACGAATGCGCTGTGTAGCCTCATCATTTTCCACGTAATATCTACGATCGGGTAGCGACAACCCGCCCTGATTCAAATAGAAAAGCATACTTATCACTTTGTTGCTGATCCTGCCAAACGCCAAAAGAAAACAGCGCACTACTGCTTACACGCGTGGTATAAGCCAGCATACGAATCAGCGCATTAACATCCTTCACCGAACGAATCCGTCGAATGTCACCTTGCAGTTCTGAAATACCACGCTTGTTGCGCCCTATGCTATCCATATAAGAAGCATAGAAATCGCCTATCTTTTGGCGAGCGGAGCCTCTCAATTGCTTGCGATTACTGGAATCTTGACAGATACGACGGATTTGGTCATCAATGGTATCCTGTATCACCGTAAAAAAATTCCGTTGTCCTTTTCTGTTGCAGGGATAGGATTCTCACGAAACCATGCGCCGTTGGCATATTCAAAGAAATCGTCCTGTGGGCGAACAGATGTATTGATATGCGAAACTATTGGGTCTACGCTCTGTGCTGTTGCAGTGGCAGCCACGCAAACTATAGCAGCAAAGATCGTCTTTATTCTTATCATTTTCATTGAGCAATTATAGCACATCCGGCAATTGGAACAATTTCTGAGAATTTGCTTCCTTTAATGAGTATCATGTGATTTTCTACGGGGTCTGCTGCCAGTGCTTCTTTTACAGCTTCCACATTTTTCAAAATAGCGATATTGATGGGCAAAAGGGCTTAAACTCTTCGCCAACGAGCCAAACAGATTCGAGATTCAGCTGATTGAGCAAATCAATAATCTTTTGGTGTTCTTCAACACTTGCTGCTCCCAACTCGCGCATACCGCCTAAAAATAGCCATTTTGTGTGGATGCTCTATTAGGCGGAAGTTTTCCAAAGCTGCCTTCATACTAGTGGGGTTGGCATTATAAGCATCAACCACGAGCGTATTCTTAGCTGTGCGCTTCAACTCGCTTCGGTTGTTGTCGGTACATAAGCTGCAATAGCATGTGTCACTTGTTCTGGTGTCACGCCAAAGTGAACGCCAATGGTAGCAGCTGCCAAAGCATTGTCTATATTGTATGCGCCAATGAGTTGTGTCTGCACTTCTTGCCAGATTCCATCTTTCACACGCCAACGAAAATGCAGGAAGGGGTTGCAATTCAGCACCTCGCCTTCCACATCATAACCTTGTCCTGGACGCCCGTAAGTGTATGCTTTCAAATCTTTTGCAATATTAAGCAAATATCCATTGTCACCATTGAGAAAAATATAGCCACCTGCTTTCGAGCGGAGATAATCGTAGAGCTCTCCCTTCGTATGGATAACGCCCTCGAAACTTCCGAAGCCTTCCAAGTGAGCCTTACCAACATTTGTAATTAAGCCACAATCAGGATCTACGATATTTGCCAGAGCTTTGATTTCTCCAGGATGATTTGCTCCAGTTTCTATCACAGCTATTTCGTCTTTTTCTGTCAAACGCAGGAGCGTTTTGGGAACTCCTATGTGGTTGTTCAAATTGCCGAGCGTATAGAGTACGCGATATTTCTCAGCAAGGACAGCACTGGTGAGTTCCTTTGTGGTAGTCTTACCATTTGTCCCCGTCACCTCCAATATCGGTGTCCCCAACTGATGGCGGTGGTAAGAGGCCAGTTGCTGCATTGTGGTCAAAACATCGTCAACGAGAATCATGCGATCATCATTGCTCACCACTTTTTCATCGTCAACCACAGCAAAGGCGCAGCCTTTTTCGAGAGCCATAGTTGCAAATTTATTACCATCGAAAGTTTCTCCTTTCAACGCAAAGAAGATTGCCCTTTCGGACACTCGCGCGTATCCGTCGTAATGACGGGATGCTCGCAGAACAGTTTGTACAAGTCTGCTGTATTCATTTCTTTCATTCTAAATATCGTGCGAATTTACAAGTTTTTTTCGCAGCCTACTTCTTTTCCGACAGATACCTTACCTTTATGGAGCTTTAGCAGTAAAAAAAGAGATAGATACAAGCATGGTCAGCGGAATTTAACTACTTTTGCGAGTAAATAAAGTAAAGGAAATCATGCAGACCTATACAATAAATTGCAGCGGAAAGCTTATAGACTTCAGTCAGCCTAAAGTGATGGGCATTTTTAAAACGTAACGCCGGGATTCTTTCTTTGCAGAGAGCAGAAAACAATCCGACGAGGAAATCCACCGACGATGTACAGCAGATGGTGGACGAAGGCGCACAAATGATCGACATTGGAGCATATAGTTCGCGCCCTGGGGCTGATGATGTTTCCCCGAGGAAGAGATGCGCCGCCTCTCGCATGGTCTGCAAATAGTCAACAAACTTGCGCCACAACTCCCGGTTAGTGTCGACACTTTCAGAGCTGATGTGGCCCGAATGGCTGTAGAGGAATATGGCGCCGATATTATCAATGATATTTCGGGGAGGCGAAAATGGACGCGCAAATGTTTCGTACCGTAGCGCAACTCAATGTTCCTTACATTCTCATGCACATGCAAGGAACCCCTCAAACAATGCAGGACAACCCGCAATATTCAGATTTCTTACGCGAAGTGTTTCTCTATATGGCACAACGCATCAATAGGTTGCGCGATATGGGCGTAAAGGACATTATTCTTGACCCTGGCTTTGGCTTTGGTAAGACGCTCGATGAAAAACTATGAGTTGTTGAACCACTTGCAGGACTTCCACGAATTTGAATTACCCTTGCTCATTGGCGTTTCTAGGAAGTCCATGATCTACAAGCTACTCTACACCACACCGCAAGAAGCCCTTAACGGAACAAGTGTACCTCACACCATCGCTCTCCCTAAAGGGGGCAAATATCTTGCGTCCACGACGTTCAGCAAGCTGTTGAAGCCGTACAGTTATATACTAAAAACCGTTCAGTAAGTTCTCATGCTCTCACTCGGAATTAAAGACATCATCGACATTTTTCCTTGTCGCTTTGCTGCTCTACTACATTTGGAAACTCATGAAGCAGTCCAGCGCTGCCAACATCTTTAGCGGCGTCATCATCTTCACTGTAGTATGGATTCTTGTGTCACGCGTGTTCGAGATGCGACTGATTGGAGGCATCATGGACAACTTGATGAACATCGGTTTGCTGGCTGTCATCATTCTTTTCAAGACGAGATTCGACATTTCCTTTCTACCATTGGCAACCAAAAGAATGCAAAAGTATCTTGCACGCATTTTCCACTTAAATAAAGAGGTCAAATCCCACCGCACTGACATTATGCCAATCGTTGTGGCTTGTCTGAGCATGTCGAAACAAAAAGGTGGGCGCACTCATAATAGTGGAACGAGGGTGTCAACCTTGCAGAATACATCAACACTGGGGAAATCATCAATGGCAAAAATCAGCCAACGACTCATCGAAAAACATCTTTTTCAAAAACTCTCCACTCCATGATGGTGCTATGATTATTAGCAATAGCCACATCACTGCTGCGGGCTGTATCCTCCCGTGTCTCACGACACCGACATCCCCTAAGGCGCTTGGTCTTCGGCATCGCTCTGCATTAGGCATTTCGCAAAAAGCGATTGTCTGGCTATCTGCGTTTCAGAAGAAACGGGCGGCATCTCAATAGCCGAAAAATGGCCATTTCCATCTCCGCTTAAATGCTGAAGAGCTTGAACGAATGCTCACAGAGGAATGGCAGGGACTGATTTCTATAAGTTTTTCTGTCATTCTCTCCCACTCTTTTATTGCTTCCTAAAAGCTTTATTTCTTCTTTGCTCTGCAAAGATTTTCTTAGCAGAGCATCATTCTAAGTTTGTTGATTAGAATAAAAACGACACACAGAAACAAATAGCATTTTTCTCCTTAGAAAAAGTAAAAATACAATAAGGCTGTCAGCTGACAACCTTATTGTGTCAGCTAACTTCCTTATTGTGTCAGCCGATATCTTTATTGTATTTTTGAGACTGCTTATTGGGTAAAGGCATAGCTCTATAACGCCGCTCAAAAAGATTTCAATGTGTTTTTACTTTGCACACGCTTTTTAGGCACTCTTTTCTTCGTTCCAAAAATACTTTTTCTACCTTTGCAGCGGTAGATTAGGATAACAATGCTCAAAGCGTAAAGTTTTTAGGACTGCCAGAACTTAAGTTTTATTTACTCTTAAAAACAAAGCAAGAACTAATGAAGAAAAGAAAAAGTTTTTGAAATGATGGGATGGATTGCATGCGGTAACAGCAGTACTAATGTATGTATTCTATTTCCCGCAAATTGAGAACAATTTAGCAGGTCATAAAGGAACCTTCATTCAACCTTTTTATGGCAGGTGTTAACTGCGTGCTTTGGTGGCATACGGACTCTTTCAAAGAGAAGCGAGATTGGCCAGTAGCCACTGCCAATACTCAGGTATAATCTTTGGTTTTGCCGCAGCTTTTTGCAACACTATCATATATCTAAACTTTTCCCTGCAGCTTTCATCTATGCAGAAACGGAAGATGTTCACAAGAAAAAGAGGCACAAATGTGCGCCTCTTGCTATTAAGATCAAAAATCTTACTCTTTCTGTTATTAAAGTCTTGAGAAAGGGGAATTTGGGGCTATGGTAAAACAATAACTTTGATGTAATCTTTCAAATGAAAGATGCCTTGCCAACAGATGCTTGACTGTCATTGACAAGCAGGAGAGTCTGTCGGCCATCATCGAGACGGTGACCAAGACACATACCCTCATGAGTTGGCATAAGAAAAAGAAAGTGGCGTTATCTCCGTCTTAACACTACACAAAAACTCTTTATTCACGAATTTGTCCGCTGATAGTTTCGAGAGAGGTGTGGATGAATCTATCTTATGTTCGCGCGACGGATTAACAATATAAAGACGGCTCACACTCTTTTGCTCCTATATAATCGTATAGGAACATTGAGTTCTCGTTCCAGTACAATGAGTCTACCATCAGGCAGGGCACAGAGATCACTCACCCCAAAAACAATAGATATCTCCCCGTTGCTTGCAAAGCAGGTGCATCCATTCGGTAAGCATATTCGCCCCACAGGCTGAAGATCGTACCAAAACTCTGCAAGCGCAGTAGGTTTGTAGCCATCATGTTCCTAGAATGGACATAGTCGCCGTCAGATTTCAGTGTGCTTTCGGTGGTAGTCCAGAAACGACCAGTTGTTGCATCATAGCTGAGCGACTCAAAAGCCGTAGTTGTGGCGAATATTAGAACGCCAAACTCATCAGGGATATTCAAGCCACGCCCTGTTGGCACACTCATCCATTCCATATTCCAGAATCTGCTGATCGCCTTCTCCGCTAATGAAAACTGTATTGAGCGATGGATTATAGGCTACTCCTCACAATCGCGCAGGGTAAATCCACTGACTGTCCGAGTTGTGGACGGGATTTCCTTTTGAATTCAGAAAGACCGACATACTCCACTTGCCCTGGAGATGGGATTCTGACAATCCGAAATTCAAAAAGCCATCTTCAGGTTCTTTTGTCACTAACCATGACATAACGATCGCCATGAATCGGAGCAATACCACTGAAATTGGAGTACCCACTCCCACTTAGAAAGGCGTTGTTGCTGAGTTGGACCAATAGTTGCGCCACCGCAGTCAGTGCGGTCAGAATGCTATATTTTTGAGTCGCATAATATTGTCTAACGCTATAATGTCCTAAATATTGCCTACTTACTCATCGAGCATATTTCGACTATCACGGGCTGAGAGCCGAGGAACATAGCGGCAAGTCCACCAGGGGTGATAATCTGACTGGGACGATCCTCCTACTAAAGACTTCTCCGCCACGCAGCATATAATATCCGTTGTTTTTCAGGCACATCGAGATCGCCATCAATACCAATGTTCAGCTCAAAACCAGGATGCTGGAGCAAAATGGTCTTGAAGAATTTGACAACATTGACAACACGAGCCATAGCATAAGGTTGTGCCCCTTTATCGCTTCCCGCAAGCACCACGGTCGTAGATGTGCTCCACTGCATACCCACGACAGAGGTACGTCACAAAGAGGTTCTGAACCCGATAGTCACTCACCACAATGTCGCGCAGCATCACGCGACCATCGGACTTGTACACCCCAGCACAAAACCAACAATCCATGACTTATTACGAGCCACAGAACAAATCCTCCTTCTAAATCACAGGTCTCTAAGGCTGCATCGTTCAGAGATGATTTGAAAATAAAAGGATAAGTACGACAGCGTTGTTGGTAATAGACACTGAAAGATTTTCTCCCCATTCTTCGGGCCTCAATCACGATGTGAGTATCTTCTTCGCCCGTGGGCGTAAGCTCCACTTCTGCACGAAAAGTAGAGGTCCAAAAAGCACCATGCTGCGGCCGTTCGTAGAAATGGCGTAGTTCTTCATTACCAGGAATGAGATAACTCAAAACGCCTCCTTGCTCATAAAGTCGACGATGGCCTCACTAATAATCTGTGAAGCCAATCCATACCCACGATACTCGGGCGAGTGCCTCACCCCACTGAAATAACCTGTATGAACAGTACTGCCGTAGAAGTTCATACCATAGGCAACAACTGTCCTGCAGCAACCACTTCGGGTTCCCCTCGCGGCGATGTTATGTTGGAGGCATCGGTATATTTATCCTCAAAATAAATATCTAGAAACTCTTCGTTATCTGTTGGAAAAACAAGTTTTCCAAAGTTCGCGAGATCTGTTGCTTTGAGTTCTTCAGGGTAAGGCATATCGAGAGAATTATTTTTACGATGAACAGATGTGTCAAATTTAATCCATCTTCATTGGATGTCGCTCCATAACGGTAAATTTATTAAGCAAAAAGCTGGACGATAGCTCTTGAGCGGCGTAAGCTCTGGAAGACCTAAATCTTCTTCCCGACTATATATAGACAAATTGTTCTGGTAAGTGGCGGGCAAATTCGCGATTGATCATAGCAAAGCTCCTTCGAAGTTGAAATCCGCCTTCTCTGCACAAGTGTCAAAAGTATCGTAATTGACAGGGCCGCCATAAGTGAAAAGCGATGATTTTCCCCTACGCGGAGCACACCACCAATGGCACCAACTCTTCCCAATGGGAAAACATACTCAATACTGCGCTCGGCATCAGCTGAGAGACGGCCAGAAGGAACATTATCTTTCTCCTCCTCCATTGTTCGCGGAGTGCTAAACACTCAGGGATAAACTCAGGAGTGAGGGGAAGATATTCATAATTAGGATAGAGTTTTCTCAAACTTATTGGCATGATTGCGCTTTTTGCTGAAGCTTCTTTCCTGCCAATGTGGCCAACGATTCACGATGATAAATGTAGTCGGTATAACTCACGGTCGGCGTGTGATAAAAATAATCGGGCATGGCTGCATTAATATAGCCCAACTGAACTTCTGAAAGAGCCAACATCGTGAAAGGGCGTCCTGCTGGCGAGCATCTTCGAGCAAATCGCCAACAACAGCAGCCCAATCACCATAGTACCCACGGGGGTTAAATAAGCATTATGCCCCTCTGCCTTGAAAACGGAAAAAGCAGCCAATCACCATCGATAAGCCACTTGCGTATCATAAAGAAAACGCCAACTCATCAAATTCAAGAAGTTGAGATCACATTTCGATATTCGCTCTCACGAACAATCTGTTGGATTTGTTCGCGATCAGTTAATTCATGGGATGAAAATCCATTCAGTTCTGGTTGTTTAATCTAAAATGACAGTACTCAAAGAAGCTACTGTCTAAAAGATTGAATCAATAAGCTTGTGTTATTGAGGTCTGCCTACCTTTCTCATCCCTGCAGAACAAGCGGATACTGTCCCCTCGAGAGGCGTGGAGATAAGAATCATAGCGACAAGAAAAATAAGTATCACGATAGTAAGCCTTTCCGTCTCCATTCTGATAATGAAAGAGTTGCAAATTCGGTGTCTGCGTGTGCGTTTCATTCTCTGAAAAAGCCTTTATCAACAATCCCCAGATAATGACTGCGCTTGTGCAGGCCCTAGGTGGGCAGCGACACAAAGAAGTTGAGATACCGATGGCTCAACCACATCGATCGTAGTAGTAGCGCATCAGTTCGGAGGACTGTATCTGGCATTTGCTGAACGGAACAGGTCAATACTGGCGAAAGGCGCGTCAGTTCAACCGTCTTATTCGCACGCACATAAAGCGCATAGGCTCGAATACTTGGTTGATAGCCACCATTATCCGATTGGTCACCGCAGGGGTATCGCCATTATCTAAGACTATTTACGAAATCGTTTTTATCCCCTCGTGATAGGGGCCTCAAACCAGTCCTGCTCATAATTTTGTAAAGGTCTCGTCCGATTCGTCGGAACATGCCGACAACAACAAGGTGCAGAATAGCAGAAGCGCTACCAGCACGCTTTCATGATTAAAAACCGGATTAGCATTAGCATTTCAATATGCGGTCACGCAGAAAAGGCCTCATCCTTGTTAGGTATGTCTGTCTTTGCCAACTGCCCTTTCAAGTATTTCTCGAAAATGAGCTTTCTCGTCTGCGGAGTAATGAGTAGCATGGTCAGAATTTCCACGAAGAAGATCCGCAGCTGCATAATTGCCTGGGAACAAACGATAGTTACGAGATTTCGCGATCCATACGCTGGGCGATTTTCATAAGAATTGTCCTTTAGAGCATCTTCCAGTTCGTCCAACCAATCATTGATAGGCGTTCATAACAAAATGAACGTGTCCCTTGAAAGCCGAGAATTCGTTTGCAGCGATTTAGCAAATCGTCCTGCCTACTTCTTCTAAAATCTGCGCGTTGTCTCGCTTCAATTGGAACTCTTGAGTTTTAAGATAGTCGCGGACTCATATCTCGCAAGATAGACTCATCGGTACAATGTTCATTGCTCTTTTCACTGGCCCAGCGGGTCCCCTGTTCCTCCCATAGCCACCATTTTTAAGACGGCTTCAGCGGTATTGTCGTTACTGTCCTTGGCGCGCCCTTCGCGTTAGTGCAATCCAAATAGGGTTCTGCTTTCGCTGAATGACAAAGTGCATATAGCGACCTCATCTTTTTACTGGCTGCAAGCATTTCACTGAAGACCAGTCTACGCTGAACGATAAAAAGCTTTATTCAGACGTACCAAATGCTTTTATCCAAGGAAAATAAGGAGATTATCACCGATTGTTATTTCTTGCGTTGTGGAAAAACCATTCTTGATAAGCAACATAGCCAAAAGTCCGGTTCTAAAAACTATATCTCGATGGTTAGAAATAAACGTAAGCTTTTTATAGTTTATCTTCTATTTCACCACAGTCGAGATCATAGCCCCAAACTTACCTTGCTCATCAAATCATCTATGTACGCATAGACAAATTTCTTTGAAATCAAGAACGTCTTTTACATGAATAGAGCCCTGCTTTGAGCTGTTCAAAAGATGTTTTGGGAAAGAGTTGTTGCAGGATGCCGCAGAACTGTTCGTCAGCGAGCAAACGCATCGAAAAGCAGCTTTTCAAATCTTTCGCTTCATAGCAGCGAATGTCGTCATATTCTGCAGGTGTTTCCATGTTGTTCGGTTTTAAGAAAGACGGCTCCAAGCCAGCAAACATTTAAAAGTTGTTGGCATGGACTGACTATGTTGATAATTAGAATTTACCTTCGATTATCGGAGAGACATCTCCCGGCTTACGCCCTGCTGCACGTATCTGCGCGGAATAAAGCTAGTGGCGGTCATACTGGAGTTGTGTTTATCTCAAGTGCATGTTGATTTGTTTTGCAAGATTTTACTCTTCGCCCGACAGAATATAGATCAATACGAATGAGGCCATAGCAGCCAAGAATTTTATAGATGTGCTTCGTCATCTCACTTACGCGCTTCGCAGTTTCATCGGCGATGCGGGCTGGCGTGATTTCACTAACTCTTTCCATTATACTTCGCATCGTAGTCGAAGAACCTTTGGCTGGTCACTACTTCGTAATAGGAGAAAGTTTATGACTTCATCCGCCTTGTTTGTACGCGCGCCATAAGTGATTTCAGTGCCCACCATATCTTTTCAATCAGCACCTCATCGCTTTTCGTGCATTGCGCCTCGATGGCTGGCAGAGAGGCTTCTAGAGTTTTCACCTTTGTTACACTGCAGCTGCTGCCGCCTGCATTGGGTTTTTACAAAACACGGCAGTCCCAAACCACTTACCACATCTGCTCACAGGGCATTAGCTTCGCCTTTTACGCACCATGATACTGTCTGATATATGCGTTCGAAGAGCGAAGAAAGTTGTTTAAGGCAAACTATTAAAAGTCATCGACCAATAAGTACATCACTCGTTGAATAAGGTATTCCTATTAAATCAAAATAGCTTTGAAGAATACCGTTTTCACCTGGTGTTCCAATGAATCGTTATGTATGCAAAAACGAACTCATGCTGACCATCACTGGCCAGGAGAAATCGCTGCGGTTGATTGGACAAAGTTCATCACCATAACGTGCTGTCCATGTTGTTCTTTCTAGCATCGAGCAACGTAGCTATCATGACACTTTTCGTTGTCCGCATGAAAGACATGAAACTCCTTCTGCACTACGCAGAGGCATCATGCTCAGAGTGAGTAACCTCCGGCTACAATTGCACAATAACTCATTGCTATCTTGTACGTTTACGTAATTCCTGAAATACGTCCTCGCCATCGCTCTAGGAGCTCGGGCCATATCAATAGACATGTTACTGGACGTAAAAATCCAATCTGCCGTTGTGGGATGCTTAAAACAAGCGATGCGTGGCATGAAGTATCGTTGATCGCGGACAGATTTCAGCAGTTGCAAGGGATCAAAAACTAATATAACTGCGCATCTGTGTTCCACTGCAAAAATTTTATCACTTATGGCGTCTCATCGCTGAAGAGTGGATGTCCCAACATGCTCTCATGCGGCTCGTATCTCGATGAGTTCGGCCCGTTTCAAGAACGCATTCTATACAAGCGTGACGTAGCGAAACGTTCCAACACGCGATGACGGAAGTAACAGCGTACTTACCCATTTCCGACCCGGGAGAATACTGCCATCTGCACAGTCGGTTTCGAGCGGGCACATGTACGCCAATTGTCCCTTCTTCCTCTTGGATATTCCAAACAAAGGGCATTGTAGCGGCGGCGCGTTGTTTTATTAAAGAATTGTAATCAGTTTGGTCTTGGCATCGCGTCTTTTCGCACGGCGAGAAGCCCTGCTGAGCCATCTTTATCAATTCGATGAACGAGTCTCCACCCCTGGACTCGTTAGTCATAATTGCACTCGTCAGCGCAAATGCCAGGCAATGGCGTTCTCGCAGAGTCCCGGTGTAGTTTCCCCCTGGGATGGACCACAAGGCCTGCTGGCTTTATTGACCACCATAAGTTCGCTATCTTCATGAGACGTATCGGAATATCCTCGGGCTCTATTTTATTTTCATATCGAGGATGGTCAAAACAATTAACCATCGAATGGTTTTACGATAATTGCTTTTTACAGGCTTCTGGTTGACGATGAACAAAACCCGCCTTAGCTGCAAACTGAATACGATTGCGAGAAGTATCGGGCAGATGAATCGTGAAACACATCCACACGCGGCGGGTGCCGAGCCTTTATCCGGCAACCACGCGAAAATAACGTAAGGCCTCCTCCCATTGGAATTCGTCTTCTGGTTCATCGAAGAAGACCTTTAGTATCTCCACCCAACATATCTGGGAGAAGCGTACCCTCTATTTCTGCTGAAAAAAGACCGTCATTCGGAAATATGGATTGAATCGTAATCGTTGTTTCATAGAGCGAACATTGCTTTGAGCTCTTCTTCCTTGGTCCATTGATAACATAGTCAAGACTGTCGTTACCATTATAAATGCTTGGACGTTCCGTCACCCTGTAAGCGTAGCGGAACATCAACAACCTCTACTGCCCTTTCACGCGTTTCGACCATTCACCTCAATGCCATAAACCCAATCTTTATCGCCTGTAACATATTTCAGACTGTCAGTTTGAAGCCCTCTTCCGCAGTTTGGCCTCGACACTCTACGAAGGGAACAGTTGTCGGCAATCGGGGATAGCAACCAGCACGCGCTGAAGCAGCATTGATGGTAAACTCTATGATGCGTCAGCTTTTACTTTTCACCCGGACGGATGGATTGATCCAAAACAAATTAGGAAGGCAATGTACGAACATAGCCGTGTCTCGAACTTGCATATGAGTCCCATCGTTTGGGTTCTGCTGCAGCCACATCATAACTGCCGCGCAAATCAGGAACTGTCGCTTCTTGTCCGTGGTGTATAAATGCAAGGAAGAAGAGGCACCTACTATCAGCAACACAGTGAGCAGCAACATTGCTAGCATGTTGCCTATAATGCTTTTTCTTGCAAACTGTTGAAAAAGCTCCTTAATCGTCATGGGCGATGTTATCACTTTTGCCCATGAGACTTAATCTCACCAATCTGTGCAAAGATACTATAAAAAACAAGGAAAAGCCTTGCCTCTCGTAAATCTCATCTCAAAAATTACTTCTTACCATGAACTTCGTCCCGAAACGGTGAGCTTCTTGTACGGCCATGACGACGACGTGAAAGCTAACACGCGACGACGATGGCGGTCTGCATACGACCAGCGGAAACCATGCTTGTTGTTTCTCTTTCTGTTGTGGGGCTTTGGAATGCGTTTCATTTTTTATTTTTGTCTTTTTTTATTTTTTGTTTCGTTCTTTTCAGCTGACACATTCTATACGTTTCGAAGTTACAAAGATAGAAAGATATTCGAACTCTCAAAAGTTAGCCTGCAAGGTATTTTTGCATAACGCTTTCTTGTTCTTCAATAAAAACAAGATCGTCGAAATAATTTATTTTCATTGCATGTTTACCTCCAGAAAGCGTTGCTACGCTTAACTTCATGAGCGCGTTCTGTTCCCTTGCGTAACATCTCGTGAACGCTGGAATATCTTTCAAATTCGGCAGCACGACGCAACCGCATGGGTTCTAACTCTGTAGCAAAGATATTGTTAAGGAACTTTTCACCTTCATCTCTCCCAATCCACCACCACGTTGGTAATGTTCTTTCACTTCGTCAATTCTTATAATCGACTAGAACTCTAAAATGTTCAAGGTCGTAGCTTATCGAGATAAGTAAAGACTATATTTCCTTCAATATGTCGCAGGTCTTCCACGCGCAAGTGTTCAGGATCTGTATACATCGACATGATTTTTTCTTCGCTGTCCTTGGGATCTTCGCTCAAATAGATACAATTTGGACTTTCTTTGACATTTGGCCTTACCATCTGTTCCTGGCAAACGCAAACAAGCTGGCGGAATTATCTGCGGCTCAACGAGGTCTCCTGTAGATATAGTGAAGCGACGCACAATCTCTGTAAGCTTGCTCAAGCATGGGCCTACGATCTTCTCCACCGGCACATGTGTAGCCTTAAATGCGTTATCAGCTTCTTGAGAAATGGGACAAGTAAAAATCCAACAGGAATAAACGAATCAAAACACTTAAGTTTCCTTGTCAACCACTGTTGGATTGCACTACCAAACTTATTCATATTGCGAGGTCCATATAATGAAAAGACAGTTCAGTGAGCTCAGGAATCTGACTCTGGATAAAGATTGTGACTTTATTGGGGTCTAAGCCAACACTCAGATAGTCCAAGGCTACCTCTATCACGTTTTGGCGAACCTTTTTCTGGATTATCCATATTATCGGTCAATGCCTGAGCATCTGCGATAAACACATAGAAATCCTTATAATCATCAGTGTTCTGAATCTCTACGCGACGGCGAAGGACCCACATAGTGTCCAATGAAGGCGACCCGTTGGACGGTCGCCAGTGAGATAAATTTTGTCTGACCATATCAAAAATACGTATTTTTGTGATGACAATAATATTTCCGCCCTAGAACCAAACCTTTCCGTTCTTTGCTAAAGCTGAAAAGCCAAATATTGAATTTTCTCCATCTTCAGAACATATTGCTGAGCACTTGCGCACAAAAAAAGTGGGGACTCAATCATTGTACTCCCACAAATCCCCCTTATTGTATTTTTTGATTTTAATAAGGATGTCCAGCTGACATCACTTATTGCGTCGACTGACTGAGCGGGATATTTTCCTCGGTACCAGGCAAAAATCAAAAGAAAGAAGTTTGCGTGAATAGCAGCCAGATTGCGCAAAGCGATACAAAATTTTTCCACACTCATCTATCATCGCAACAAAAACGCCCACTACTTCTGTAGTGGACGCATTTAACGACCATAATTATATGTGGCTTAATGAACTTATTTTGTCTTGCACAGCAATTTAGCAACTGCCTTCTGCACGTTAATACAACCTTTGTGCTAACAACATTCTTGGCTTCAACCATGGTGCCTTCTCATAATCTGCCCAAGCCTTAGCAGCTTAATAATAGCATTGCATTGGTGATAGCAGTATGAGATTGAGCCGCTGCATCTTCTTGTGCAACAGGAGCAACATGTTTATAACCTTTCACATCATTCCAATGTCCGCGTAGAATCCGGGAAGCAACATATAGAATTGCCGAAGTCGAGAGAAAGGTTCCGGTTCAGCCAAGCACACCATTCGGCAAGGTCGTAAACGTCCATATCGAGGCAAACCATTTTGCAAACAGTAAACAAGACGACTATCCATGATACAGTCCATACCTCCAAAGCCACCAACACAACATGGCCATCTTGCCATACTTCTTCAGAATGGGCTGATATTTCTCTTCAAGTACTTTCTACCGTCCGACATGAAAGGTGAGAAGAGATTGTCTACCTTAGGAACAGCACACCAGCTTCTTTCAAGCACTTCATCAGGCGTAACCTTAACAAGAGATGTTATTGGCAAAACCTTTCGTATAAGAAGTTGATAAGGCGGTCGTAAGGGCGGATTCATCGCGGTGCTGAACCTCAACCTTTCCTTCCTCTGTGCAATCCAGTGTTGTAGTATGATCACCATTGCGGAAATTTGTTGGGCGAACACTGTCTTAGCTTCACATAGTTAGGATACATGAACGGGTTTGAGTGTCCATTGCAACAAGTGTTTTCATGATTACACAGTGAATGTCAGCTTGTGCCCACGGGACCTAGACCGTGATAGCGTAGACATCGCCACGATTCCATATTATACCATACGCCAGCTAATTTAGGAAATTTCTCAGGATTCTTCAATATGCATTCAAAATCATCTAGGTTATGAATAAGCACCTTGTCCATGGAACAGATTCTGACTCCGTGTTGTGCCATATTCAAAGTATTCATTTCAAACCAGTCGTAGCAACAGTTCTCGAGAATCATACAATGTTTGCGAGGTTTCTTTCTCCAACTGAAATTTGATAAGATCCCAACACTGTTCAACATTCATAGCAGAAGCACTTCAATCAGCCGTAGTCTTTTCCATTCTCTCACGCAAACTTAGCCACGGGGAAAATGGCAGATCCCAGTCAGTTGCACATAAGCCAAAGACTCGCACAGTCGGGACGTTTGCAAAGTTCCTTGAACCTTCGCACCAAAATAGATGGACGCTGGCGGAAGATTTGCCTTTTTAAAGATATTCCCTGGCAACGTTCTGCGCGCTTCTGTTCATAGTCGCACAATGCAGCAATTTCTCACACCAGGGAGATATGTCCAGCGCGCGACAAAGCACGGTCCACGCCTAAAGCCTACACAAAGCAACACGCACATTCTGAATTTTGGGAACTGTCAAGCCCAAAAGCCGTTACATTGGCCAACGGGCGAGCAGGAGTGTCGAAGTACAATCTGCCTTCATTCCAATGCCACTTCGTAAGAAGTGAGACGTGGACTGGGCACTCATCTGCCCAGACAAGTACCCTTAAAACAGCGTCACTTGAGAACTTTGAAAATTTCATGGAGTTGTGCGAATATATTTAATAGGTGTTCTATGTGTGGGCAAAGCTACAATATTAGAATGAATGTCTTGATAAGCATTCATACGTTATCTTGGCTACACAAAACGCAGCACACCAAAAGAAAAAGAGCAATCAGCGAAAGAATTCATTGAATTCATCTGCAACTTTACCACAATACTCCTGAGTGATCAAAATATAAAATTAGATATTCAATATAGCCAATTTCTTTCGCTAAAATAAAAAGAAAGAGAAATAGAGAGACAAACATAATATAACGCCTCAATCTTTCTCTTTTCTATAATTTTCTTTGCTGTTAACCTCAATAAGGTCACTTGAGGCAGAACAGGCACAAGCGCGCTGACTGTACATATCAAAAGCGGATTACTTTAACAGCAACAGCATGAGCTTCTGAGATTGGAGAACCATTGATAAGCGCTGCACAGAAAGAAGCGGTAAACTATCTCCAGCTCCAACAGTATCGACGACTGACTTTTGGCGTGGGTTGGGAAGATACGCCTTCTTCAGAAGATGAACATAACTGCCATTTTGCTCCTGAGAGTATAAATAACAAGGCGCAGATTAAAACGCTGACGAAGAAAGCTCACACTGCTCAATGGAGATGTTTGGGGAGATTATAATAATTAGCTAGGATGGGCAATTCTTCATCGTTAACCCAGAACATTTGCAGCAGAAAGAGACAAATCTACAACTTCTTGCTATAGAAGGGGTGCGGAGATGCTATCACCGTAAATACGAAGAACGTCATCATCGGCAGGCAGAGATGCCAGCAGAATGGCAACACGACTTTTGCGGACTACGCTGAGCTAAAGAACCGAAACAAACGGCTTTGGTATTTTTCTGCAATCTCACGGAGTTTCTCTGTAAAAGGGATGTTATCCCTAAGCCATCCCGCTGAATATCGTAAAGGGGAATACAGCTTCATCAAGTTGCTGCCTCCTCGCCCGTAGGATATCCAACCGCTCAATATATGCAAGCTGTTTACGCTCTAGTTCTTGAATAGTTTCTTCTCCTCACATCTTGCCCCACGCGCTTATAGCCAAGCCTTTCAAACCAAATTGAGGAAAACACGATGAGGCAAAAATTTGCGGGAGCACCCTCAACGTGTTTGCCTGAGGGAGCAAATCCCAAAATAGTTCGCTAATCCCCACTACATATCTTTTCTTTTCCATACTATTGATGTTTTTCTGTTCAAGGCGCAATATACTATTGTTTTTGTGCATAAAAATAGCAACTTCCTTATTGTGAAAAAGCCGCTAAAGATAAGTTACACTTATTAGGTGCTCAAGCATCTTATCGATGCCGTGAGGAGGTATGTCAATATGGTTATGAAAAGCCTCACCGATACCAACACGATAACCTGCCATGCGAATAACGAGCTACGCGTATAGCCATCAGATTGGAACTGAGCTATAGGATGTTCATTCTTCTTGATATACATGGCCTTTACAATCCCAACCAGTAATAGTAAGTGAAAAGAACTGTTGTTAATCAGCTATCAGTACAAAGCCAGTGGTAGCCTGCATTGAACATACCATAAAGATGAAGAACAGAGAACATACCTGCAAAAAGGCGGAATCTACTTAAACTGAAGAAATGAACGTCATGATGAAGCTCAAGTGTGGATTTGTTTCATAAAGTCCGTCGTAGTCGTCGATACGAATCACCCGCTGTTTTGTTCAATCACAACAGCGAAAGCACCTAAGTTGGCTACACCATATAGACGAGGATATAGAACCTGATGGATGTGGCACCCTGAGCCATCCCTCCATAATGCCGATACGATATAGCTTGGAGATGGCAGAAGGCCATGAAGCACTTTGGAATTTTGCTGCTGAATGGCAAGATATTGCCAACGTGATAAAGCGATGATAATCCAATGAGACCTGTGTTCCACTCAATGACCATCAAAAGAGTCGCCTGCAAAAGCCTTCACGAGAACCGTAGGGGCCAAGCAGCACTGCACGAGGATAACACTAGATGGGCTGTTACTGATCAGCGCCCCAGTGAGTATCAGCTGTCAAAAGATGGAATGGTGCAAACTAATTTGAAGCCCATACCTGAAGGTGAATATGTACTGAGAGCGTATCACCAGAGAAGAGCACTTACACTGCTGTAATGGAGGCGTTCCAGTAGCACCATGGTGAGCGAAAGACCATGAACAAGGTGCGCTGGAAGAGTGCCAACAGAGAACTTAGCTTGCCTGCGCGGCGATACTTATCGTAGCTACGAAGCCTGCACTCCGGTACACTGGCCAACTCAAGCCGATGAAGAACATCAAAGAAGTGGCCGCTACTGATCATAAAGTACATACCGACAGCATTAGAATAGCGGCAACGAGGATAGAACTCGCCTTGGCAACAATGCTCTGGGCGACGCAACCAACTATTAGCCATCAGAAACCTACAAGTGTTCCAATATTAAGTACCGACATAACAGTCATCTGTCGGCGTATGCTTTGGTACATTCCGCCAAAGGCTTCTGTTGCCTGCATACTACCATTGCAATGAGGCAACAGGTTGATGGTGTATGAATAGAAGATATAGCTACATAGTTGATAGCTGAGGGACTTCTGGCTAATCGTCTCCTCTTCATGGGCTCCTTTGTCACATAAAACAAGTCGGCCAAAAGAGGATAAGAAATGACTTAAGCCAGAAGCTTGCGCCTCGGGCATATGTAAGAATTGTGAATAATCCATTGTCTGTATTCTTTAAGAGATTACATGAACGGATCCAAGCATCTCGTATTGGCGGCAAAGGCTGTAATATGTTCTACGACTGGAGCTACGCCAGAATTTACCATGTGACTACCCACCACGAGAGCAGGAAAACCGAGGGCCGCAATCTCGTAGCGATGAGGGCAGATAACAGCGAAGAAACGTTCTTCCCATGAGTCATCGTCAAGCTCAAATGTTCTTTCATTAGTGGAAACTCCAGCAAAGCAGATGCCAACAAGGCGAAGAATATGAGACAGCTGTGACAGCACATGCTAGTGCAGGCATAGTCAGCGCTAAGCACACGATGGAACGTCGGTACGGCATTGGCGAAAAGGAACCAACGAGATACTGGTCATTTCTGCAGCAAAGCCGCTGCTAGCCTGGAGACCAGAGATTTGCCGACCAGCTGTCACGTAGCATGCACAGAGAGGAACGGCAGAACCCGGCATCAAAACAGCTCATCTCACTGGATATCACGCGTATGCGTGCGGCTGGCATGATCATGCCAATGAGGCGAAAGAAGAGAGCCGTGGTCAGACCGTGAGAAAGCATCTGCAAGACTGCACCATAGCCGCTACTTGGTCTACCATCAGAATGCCGAAGAGTTCACCGGGCCGCAGTGAGACACTGGAAGGTAGGCATTGATATACTTTAAGTCGGTTTGAACACAAGTCACTGAGAAGGCACCATGAGACAGCTGAGATACCCGTTAGCATGCGAGGAAATCCAGCCTTGAGGTCCTGTGGCACTTCACTGTGGCATGAGGAACATGGCGATACGGAAGCAACCATAGCCACCCAGCTTCATCCACCACACCAGCGTGCAACATAGACACTGCCGTTGGCGCAGAAGCGTGACCGTCAGGAGACCCAAGCCCGGAAGGAAACGGTGCACCGAGAACACCGAAACCGCGGTCAAAGGTTGGCATGGGAACCAAATATGCTGCTGGGCAATGTCGATTAAGGAGCACCATTCTGCTGATGAGCGGGTACGTCGAGAATATCCACGGTCTGCCACCTGCTCCATAGAAGATACCAGATACCACATGGAGGAAAAGCGGAGCCACGCCGCGGCATGAGTGTCCAGCTTCATGGCTGCATATTCTTTGGGACCAGTGCCCCACACAACCAATCAGCAAAATACATCAGGGATAAGAGACTGCTGCTTCATAGAACATAAACACGCGGCGAACGTAATGCGATGGAAATGAAGAAACCATAAACACCTGCACCTCAGCAGTGTGAACCACAGGAAGTATTCCTTATTCATGTGCCAAGAGAACAAACGTTCCGTACACGATGACGGAGGAGCAGCAACATAAGTGCAGACAGAGATCGCATCGACACCAACGGCACTTAATGCTGCATAGTGCAGTAATCCAATCAAAGAGGCGGTGAACAACATTTCTGCCGCATTACCAGCAGCTCAGCCCTCTTGGAAGGAAGAGCACTGTGAGGACAGCAGAAAGGATGATGCAAGCAGTACTACCCGCCACCATCACGCCTCCTAATAGCTGTCGATCTCTTGCTAGCCTACAAACCGAGCAGCACGAGCAGAGGAATCAGTACAAATATTGATAAGAAATTCAGCATATCTAGTCTGGTTTTAAGATCATAACTAATAACAGGGCGAGAGCACCCAGAAGAACGTCAAACGCATACTTCTGAATCGAAACCACTACCTGGAAACCACGAATTTGGAAACCCAGTTCGTGAGTTCCCCAAGGCCAAGAAGTTGAAGAAACCGTCAATGTATTTATCGTCAAACTTAGCTATAGTTCCAGATATGTATTTAGAAGATGATGCGATGCGTACGAACTGGTGTGTAAACTTCATCGTAAATAGAAACGCCATATACTCAACGATGGAGATGCGGTGCTGCATTCTGCATTTTATCCAGCAATAGGCTGCTTTCTCTCCCTTGTAAATCCAAACTGGCAAGACCAATAGGGAACAGTGCAAGATGATGCGCAGCTCTGGCACCCAAGAACCAGTTGAAATGTGCTGGGAAGTCGTGCGCGAATCGTCAGCAGAAATAATCTTTCCAAAAGGAATAAAAACCAGCTACTAGCGTAATGGCTAGCTGAGGACACAAAGTGGGAAAAGTCATTGCCAAAGGACTCCTGCATGCGGATGTGCTATTCGCGCCAGTATGTTCTCCTGTTCTGCAGATACGCAGAGTAAAGCGCGGAACATATAGAACGCTGTCATAGCAGCAATACCTGTCACGCACCAGCCCATCGCACTGCACTATAAGCGAAGCTAGCCTCCAAAACTCTCGTCGCTTCGAGAAGAAGCCTTGAGAAAGGAGGAATACTGAGATTGCCAGCCGGCGATAAGCGAGAATGTCCAATGAGTGATTGGCATATATTTACGATCCCCCATTGCACCTCACTTCCGCACATTACTGAACTGCATGGATAAGGCAACCAGCACAGAGGAATAGTGTTGCTTGAACATAGGCATGGGTGAAGAGATGGAAACATACTTGCCATATAACCGAGTTACTCAGTTCATGGTTGAACAAATTCAGGACTTGCTCCACTCAGGCAGAGCGTGCAAAACTCCCAAAGCCACCATCATGAGAAGCTGTCTGAGAGAGTAGTAGAAAGCCAAGCACGTTTAATGTCACTCTCAGTGCGCAAGCAACTGCCGCAGCATAGAAAGCTGTAAATGCTCCAGCAGCCACACATAGGAAGAGTGCCAGGGAGCATAGGCAGTCCAAAGAGGGAACATACGTGCCACCTGGTAAACACCAGCAACGACCATGGTTGCAGCAGGAACTGCGTGTGCACTAACAGGCGTTGCTGGGCCCTCCAGTGCATCAGGGAAGCCAAATATGGAGTGAACACTGCCTCTTACCACCACCCACCAATGAGACATAAGGAACGAATGCCAGGGCAGCATGTAAAGGCTGCACCTGCAAGCACGCGCACCTGCTACCTGTTTCAACAAAAACTGAAACCAAAGGTTTGTGCATAGTAACCATAAATACAGCAGTCACCAATGAGGAAGAATAGATCGAGCAAACGATCGTCTGACAAATGCTTTCTTACTAGCTGCAATTGCGGGCTTTTTCAGTATAAAAGAAACCAATGAGCAAATAAGAAGATACACCTACAAGCTCCCCGAAAGAGATACATCTGGAAGAGGTCAGCTGGCGACAACGAGGCCAAGCAGACAGACTATGGCGAAGAGAGCTGCAGATAGGCGTAATAACGCTGAAACTCCACGCTCTCCATGCATATAACCAGCAGAATCACTGCGTACCATGAAAGACACCGTAGAGATGACAATAAGCATCTCATCACCGAAATCGGGTCTACGCTGGGACACCCATATCGCAGTGAAGATTGCCGAGAGGCAACCACGTCACATTGTATATGGCACCAGAAATGATATATGCCTTGTGCGTTGCGTCCAATGCCGAGATTACTCAAAGGCGGTGTAGAGTCAGAAAGCAAGAAGACCAAGTCCCAGAAACTAGTTGATACCTGTATTGTCCAGCAACAACTTATGGCTCAGTTGTGCACCGCAGAGTCCCAGAGGCAGAGCAAAAGGGCAATGCCAGAGTCAGAATTGTATATAAAGAGCGAGCTTTCCATTGTGCATTAGAAAAGATCTTTTTACCATTTCATCTTTAGGGAGCTTGGTCCAACAGATCGCAATCCTTGATCAAACGGTAGATATTGACCACATGATGGCGATAGCGATAGCTTTCAGCAGCCGTAATGGCGATGGAGAAAAAGCGTGAAGGAGAAACCCATCCATGTCTGCTTTGGTCCCGAAGAGCATGCGGTGACACTGCAGTTGATGTCCGCAGAATTTAGCATCAATTCGATGGATGGAGGTTTTGTGTGGGGTGTGGTGTGCAAACATCTTAATGGCAGAAACGATGAGGATATATAATTTAGCATCACAGCTGTCTTTCTGGTTTTATCGTTTACGGGCAATGAGCAACGCTGCTACAATGCAAGCAAGGAGCAGAACGCATACAGCTTCAAAAAGCAAATGACCATTGAGAGTCGCTGAGGCGTGTCGACACCTACTTCACTGATTGGAAGAACATTCGCGTCAGGGGCATCCAGGGAACTGGCAAGGAACTCTTTGCTTAAAGATGTCAAAAGAGAACTATACCGAAACCCACCAGACCCAGGTGAGAGCTGAAGCAAATATCTTTGATCTTCGTATTCTCCTCAGTCGATCCTTCTTTCCTCTTGTCAGCAGGACAAGGCAAAGACACCTAATAAAGCAACGCCGCCGGCATAAACCATGACCTGGACGGAACCAAGGAAGGTGTAGCCCATCCGGGAAGTACCAGACCTGCCGTACCCAAAGAGCAAAGAACGGGTAGGTGGCGCGTGGATGATACTGTCGATAGCACGCAGGCCAAAGAAGAGCAAGCAATAGCTGCCAAAATGATGAACATGTATATTATGGGGAATCCATTGTTTGATTTGATTTTAATTAGTAGCCGCTGTTTCGTTGATGAAGCGGCTGGAGCTTCTGGTTTTAGAGCTACTGAGCTGCAGGCTGCCACAGCTGGACGAGCTGGCTTGCGTTCTTTACACTTGCTACCTGGCTGATTGAGCTGTTGATAGGTTTTGCAGTGTCAACAAATACTGCAGTTTTCATAACTGATCAAAAGTGATGGCATCGTGAGGACAAACGCGTGCACAGATTTCGCAGTACATACAAATACCCTGATTATAGATATCTTATCCAGCACCTTCTTTTCCCATCCTCTGTTTCAACCATCTTGCTCCCAACGCTAGTCGGTATCGTTTGGGCAATTGATCATACAGAGTCCGCAGGCTACGCACTCTGTTCATTATTCTCACCGTGAGGCATTACAACTTCCACGAAAGCGATCGAACATAACCAGTTCTCACGATTTTCGGGGTACTGTTCTGTAATCTTTTAGTGAAAAGTTCGCGCATTGTGGTTCTCAAAACCAACAGTGAGCGTTTTAACGCCAGCGAACAGCCTTGCAAAATATGAGTTTTCTTTCATTGTTACAATTCGATTACACGTTAATACCGCCCAATGCCCAACAAAGCGCCATGAGCAGAAGATTCAGAAGACTGATGAGAAATCAGATACTTCCATTCAAGTGAAAAGGATGTGGTCGATACGCAGACGAGGGAAAGTCCAACGCTTCCCACAAAGCAATATAGATAAGAACGTTTTTCCCACGAACCATACGATTCCAGGAATATAGTTCATATAACCGTTAAAGCCGTCCAAACCACAATATGTAGCGGAGCCCACCCACCTAAGAAGATAGTAGAGGCCATTACAGCGCAGATAAAGAGGTTCAAGTATTCAGCCAAATAGTAATAACCGAAGTGCATACCAGAATACTCCGTGTGATAACCAGCAGTCAATTCTGATTCACCTTCTGAAGGTCAAAACGCACCACGGTTACACTTCTGCATTTCCAGCAATCAAGAAGATAAGGAAGGATATCAGTGCAGAATGTGTCCGCGAACGATATTCCAACCTCGTAGCCTGTTGCTGAACAATTTCGCTGATTTTGCATCGTTCCGACAGAGGTCGCCATAGTCAGCATAGTTATAATTCTATAGAAATCTCATAGCTGATGAGCTGTGCTCCAGCGCGCATAGAACCTATCATAGGATACTACTATTAGAACCAAGACCCGCCATCAGAATACCTACAACACCGATACCGCTAACAGCAATAAAGAAGACACGCCACATTGCATCCAAAAACTTGGCCACCCTTATTCCAGGGCAGGCAGGCGAAAGTCAGCATAGCTGTTACAACCAGATATGGGCTAAGTCGTAGAAACGATCCGACTCACGCATACGGATAATTTCCTTGGTGAAGCATCTTGAATACATCACCGAAGCTCCGCAGCAAGCCCTATTTACCGGCACGATTCCGGGACCGAGACGGCACTGGAAGAAGGCACAGACCTTACGCTCCACATATAAATGGGGGCAATGGCGAAGACTGCGTGAGCGTAATGATAATTGGCGCTACAACCATCGGATTCCAGCGGGATGGGCAGACCATTCAGGAGCGACCGTCAGCCAAATCGTGATCGCCGTCGTCAAATAGTTAAATCGAAAATATTTGAATTCATTGTAATATGATAATTAACAATATACAATGGATCGTCGTGGCATTACCCATGATTCTTCGTTGATTATTAATTGTGGTTTAAATGAGATTTATCTGTCAACGTCTGGTACAACGTAATCGAGTTCCGCACTGCCATCATATCTGCAATCCAACTCGTGCGACAAGCAACATCCATTGCGCTGACAAGTGGCAGACCCGTTGAACGATAATGTAAAACGGTACGACTCTTATCGCCTTACTCTCAAGGAATACGCCGAATTCACCACGGCTACCTTCTACGCAGCTGCAGTAAGTTCCTGTAGGGCACTTTATAATAGGCTTGTCTTTGCTTGGAAACGCACCTTCACGTATCGATAAGTTGCTCTATAATGTGCAAACTCTCTTCCATCCGTCTATACGGTTCAGCAGTCGGGCGTAGCTATCACCTTCCGTACGTACAACTTCATTGAACTCAACCTGCCATAGGCTGCATAAGGCTGACGTTTACGAATGTCATTGTGCCAACCTGATGCGCGGCCAGAAGGCCCCGTCACACCCATGTTGCGAACTTGTTCGTTGGTCAGGATGCCCACGCCAATAAGACGATTGCGTGCGATGACATTATTGATAAGCATACGCGGTATTCCTCAAAGCCTTGACGCATCTTAGGGATAAACTCTTTTTACGCGCTTCTGGAAATGGGATGCAAATCAGGCTCACACCGCCAATCATATTATAATTGATGATAAGGCGTCCACCACAAGTTTCCTCGAAGATATCGAGTATCATCTGCGGTCGCGGAAACCATAAAGGAATGCAGACGTTGCACCCATATCTGACAGGGCAAGAAGAAAGGATGTGAGAGTCGAGACGCTGAGCTCATCCATAATCGTACGGATAACTTGAACACGCTCACTCACTTTCTATTCCTGCTGCTTTCAATGGTCATACAGAGGCATGGCGACTTTGCGTTGCTCCGAGATAATCCTATACGATCGGTCAATGCCAATGTTTGCGGATAGGTGTATGTTTCATTGAGTTTCTCAATACCACGGTGGATATAGCCGAGTTTCGATCTATTTTTCTTTCGATACGTTCACCCTCGAGTGCCACGCGAAAGTGGAGCACACCATGCGTAGAAGGTGTTGCGGACCAATGTTAACCATATAATCCTCTGAATGTAAAACCACCATTGGTAGTTTCCTTAATAGAACCATCGGGCATTCGATCATACCGCGTTGTCGTGTCAGACAGCACTTCATTGGTCATCGTAGCGGATTTTTCTGCTCCGTTTCATCGTCCTTACGCATAGGATAGCCTTCCCAGTCTTCACACAAAAGACACGGCGCATATCGGGATGACCTAAGAACTTGATACCATAGAAATCGAACACTTCGCGTTCATATATATTGGCAATTTCCCACAAATCAGAAACTGTCGGAGGAACGGTTTTCACGATCCGTTGTCACCGAAGTTTGATATACCACGCTTACCCGTATCGTTGACCAAAAGATTGTAAACACAGCCAAGACCTTCTTCTTGCCAGTCTTCTCCCGTAATGAGTTCGAGCATATCCATCTTTTTCCTCATCCTCGAGGCGTTCCATTTCTGTGGAATCATCGATTTACCGTGCGAGGATGTATCTCATTCTCGGCAGGGGCGCTGAGCAGCAACTGCAGAAGGAGCCGCAGACGAGTAGCTGCAGGTTTTGCAGCAGACGCAGGCTGTTGAGCCTGGACTTTCTTTTCTTCTAATTCGCTCCTGCTCCTCTTCTTCCCTGTTTAATAATTTTCGCTTTCCTGTTTTGCTATCTCAGAACGACTCATAGGATCTTTTTGCTCACGATTGGTAGTACCGAAGAAAATTTTCGGCCTCACAATACGCTCCAAATTGCATCGTACCATAAAGGAAGCTTTTCAGGACGCGGAGGGCAACCAGGGACGTAAACATCAACAGGATGATTTCGTCAACACCCTTCACTACGTGATAAGATTTCGTGAATGGACCTCCGGCTACAGCGCAACCGCCCAACAGCCACGACATACTTTAGGATCGGGCCATCTGATCGTAGAGACGACGCAGAACAGAGCCATCTTATAAGTAATAGTACCATTCACTAAGATTACGTCAGCTTCGACGAGGACGTTACGTGTCACTTCAAAAACCAAAGCGAGCAATGTCGTAGCGAGCTGCACAAACTCGCCATAAATTCGATACCGCAACAGCTCGTAGCGAACGTCAGCGGCCAAAGGAATTTGAACGGCCCCAGTTGATCAATCGTCGAGCGACTTCACAACATTGGCTCCGTTTTTATTCAACTCTGCAACGAGTTCCTCATAAGTCTCGTTGTCATTGAACCCTCGTAAGGAATGTTCTTGATTTTGGGCCTTTTCAGTTTCATTCCCATTTCAATGCTCCTTTCCTCCAGGCATAAGCCAAGCTCCAGAACTAAGACAAACAGGAAAAATCCGACTACCATCAAACCCATCAGACCAAGGCTTTTCATCACCAGCCCAGGGAAGAGGAACATCGTTTCCACATCGAACATAAGGAAGAGAACAGCGAACAAGTAGTAGCCTCATACGGAACTGCATCCATGCACCTCCACGTGTCGGAATACCACACTCGAAAGCCTCATCCTTCTGCGCGTGAAGCTGCGCAGTGCCAGCAGGTTGGCCAACACCGTGACAACACCAGTACGTTAGACCCGTCACGATAATCGTGACAAATAAGGTAAAGTTCATAGCTTAATGTGTTATTTATAAATTTAGCTGAAGTTCTCTGGTAAGACGCAAAGACATGAAGAAAGTCTCGCAGATTGGCTTAGAAGCAAAAACGCCGTCATCCTCTTGACAGAAGAGCGGATACGACGAATCAGCGGAAGGCACTACTTGTCCTCCGCTCCAATCCAAGATTTTTCAAGCGATGTGTTGCAATCACATCGAATGATAGAGAAATTCTTCACTCTTTTCGTCTTATGGAGCGCGAAGGTACAAAGAATAATTGGGAAAAAGAAATTTATACTCTTATCTCTTGCGTTCTCCCATCGTGTCTTTAAGCTATTTCATCTGGTAAACTGTTATCCGTACACCTAACTTTCTTAGTTAGATATAGTAGTCATTCTTCATATTATTCTATCATCCGTTTTACAGAAAATAGCCTCTAATTAGCATTAGAGGCTATTTTATCTCATGGATGAAATTCGAATACCAAAGAGTTTTTCTCCTCTTTTTGAAGAATTTGTCAGAGATTTATCGTATAGCTTTGTATATTTGCAACATAAAAACATAGTAGGAATGAAGTTTACTCCATAATAGCTATCATTACAGCAAACCCACTAGAGGGAAAAAGGCCCTGCTGAAATGATTAAGCGAATGATGCCAATGGGTGAAGCTTGTATTTTTCACGACTTTTGAAGAAATGCAAAAGGGAGAACAATGGCAATTTTTCCACTTTTTCATTACAGGTCACGTTCTCACAACATTCTGAATTCTTTACCTCGTTGTGATCATCGTACCATTGTCTTGATCAATGGTACTGATACTGGTTGCATCCCTAATGCTTTTCGCACAATCAACACACACCAAACAGAGACAAACTTCACACGACAATTGCTCAGCATTTTCCCACAGTGGACACGGTACCAACTCGCAAAACACCTCGTCCGCACATCCTCCCTACCCCACTAACTCCTGCGTGAAACAGAAGTGCTACACTTTTGTAGCTATGGGACTAATAAATAAAGAAATTGCGGAAAAGTTACAAGTGGGGCTTACCATCTGTCATCTCCCACCGAAAGAATCTTACTGAAAAACTTGGCATCAAATCTGTCAGCGGCCTCTACTGTATATGCTGTCATGCACGGGATAGTAAAGCTGGAAGACATTTAAGGTCCAACTAAGGAATAGCATTCTATAAACCCTTAAATCATACTCAATAGAAAACGACACCTGTTTCTGATTTTACGTAAAATCTGAAACACTTTTAGTATTTTTCTATCCATTGCTCTAAATACAGTTGCAATGAATTAAATAAGAGTGTATGTTTGCAATATAACACGATAATATTCACCCTCTTGCATACAAGAATCTATAGCTATAGCACTATTTTATAATTTTTACTCATCTTAATTCTATATTGCTTATGGATAAGAAACTGTACTTCGTATTACTACCGATTTTCTTGGTACTATCTTTCTTTGCATCTCTGCCTATACAGGCTCAGTCTAAGCTCAACATACATAGCTGACGGGAGTGTTCCTATACAAAGTTTTTCTGTTCGAACCATCACTCCAAAACACAACTGTGTCTGTAAAATTCCCAGATGGTATTGTAGCTGAAGCGGTGAGCGATAACGAATACCGACCTCACACAGTTTGCTCATCGAGATCAAAGATGTCCCAGCTCCTTGGACGATAGAAATATCTGTTGAAGGAATTGCGTCTTTCGCCTCTCAGCAAACAGGTATCACAAAAGTAGACCTTACAGGCTGTAAAGAAATCAAACGACTCACGCTACCTTATCAAAAATCTTGAAAGCATAAACCTTTCCGGACTCGAGGAAATGGAAGAACTTTATCTCCATGGCAACACAAAACTGAAAGCTTTAGATGTTATGATCTTACCGAACTTAAAAATTCTCAACATCTCCAACACTGAGGGATTGATTCCAGTAGGTTTGAATCATTGTACAGCACTCAGCTATCTGTATGCTTACAACTCTTCTTTAAGCAACCCTGACCTCTCGGCGTTAACAGAACTACAAGTTCTTGATTTGACGAATACAAAGACCTCATCCATAGATCTTTCTAAAAAACACAAAGTTGCAAAGTGTTGAATTGACAGATAATCTTTTAACCGACGTGAATCTCTGCTCTGAAAGATTTGATAAAATTAAATATCAATGGCAATAAGCTGCAACACATTGACCTTAGTCAAAATACAAAGCTCGTTGAACTCAATGTAAGTAGCAATCAACTTCAAACACTCAACATTGTATTGGATTCACTGACCTCTTTGGATTGTGGTGCCAACAGACTCCCTATTTCTCAACTGCCAATGCGAGGAAACTTATCTACTTATATCTACTGGCCACAAAAAGATTTTATGGTAGCACAGCAAGTTGAAGTAGGAAAACCTTTGGATTTAAGCCAAGAAGCAGAAGCTACAGGCGTTGCACAAAGCAAGAAGAAAAACAGTTTTCTTTGTGTACGATTCTGAAGGAAATATGCTTTCAGAAGGCGATGATTATACTTGCACTAATGGTATTTTCACTTTCTCCAAAGCGTTTGATAAAGCTCTCCGAATAAAGATTAAGACCGCTGCTTTCCCTAAACTGAAAGATAAGGCTTCTCTCTATAGCACATACTTCAAGGTGGTAACTCCCACTACTGGCATCAATTCTACTACTACAGCTAAAGACCCCTATTTTTCCACGACTCCAGGCTATTTAACAATCATCCTCACAGATAAATCAGCCATTATTTCCATCTACCAACTTGATGGAAAATGCGCCATAAAAACATCTGTTAAGCCGAACACTCCCCTATCCGTACCACTACCACAAGGCGTTTACCTTGTTGTTATCGGTGACAAATCTTTCAAGGTTATTATTCCATAATTTAAAAACTATTTACGGAATTCCACATAACCTTTACACGCTAAAAAAACAAGAACGGAATAATAAAAACAAGCGAAGTCGAAGGAAATAGACCTCAGACTTCGCTTTTGTTATGGGAGAAAAACACGGACTGTTATGAACGTGTCTTATGTTTTTATGGGTTGGTTTCGCTTCGATAAAAATTCTCCATGAAGATATGCTCTCCGTCAAACACGGCGTAAGTAAACTTATCAATCCAATCACCGAGAATGAAGAGGCGCGACTCTTTTTGGAGATGTAAATCCAATTTATGTGGCGATGTCCAAAGATAAAATAGTTGATATTGGGATGCGTCTTTAGATAATTCTTTGCAAAAAACAACGAGTTCTTCCTTGTCCTCACCAAAGAAAGGAGGTTCTCCACCTTCCAGTTCGTGTTTCCGTCGAGAATGCTCTGCCCATTTCATGCCAAACCACATACCCCAACGGGGATGAATGCTAGCAAAGAGACGCTGACAAAGGCTATTATGAAATACTCGGCGGAGCAGCATATATTTCCTATCGGAAGAGCCAATGCCATCACCATGAGCCAGATAGAACAAACGCCCTGCAATCTCTGTCACACAGGCAATATCTCGATGAACAATCATTCCACATTCTTCTTCAAAATAGTTGTGTACCCACAAGTCGTGGTTGCCTGTGAAGAAGTGCACTTCCACACCATTATCCGTCAGTTCACTAATTTTTCCCCAACAAGCAGTATAGCCTTTTTGGCACCACATATTTATACTCGTGCCAAAAAGTCGAAGAGATCGCCTAAAATGTAGATCGCCCTCGGCTTTGTTCTTAATAGAGTCGAGAAAGTTGACGATGCGACGCTCGTGCATACGGCGGTGTGGTATGGCCCAGCTGCCCAAGTGTGCATCAGACAGAAAAATAGACGTTCTTCATTTCGCAATATTTTACATCAAACCTAATTCGAGTTTTTGCTTCTTCCGTCATCATGTCTCTGTCCCATTCTGGTTCGAAAACTACGTTGACAAGAGCTTGTTTCACGCCCCTCAACAGCATTGAGCTTTTGTCTGAACATCTTCCAATATAAAAGTCGGCTGCGGGACAACTGGGTGCTGTGAATGTCATGTCCACATCCAGCTGGCCATTTTCCCTGCAAATCTATGCGATATATCAGGCCGAGGTCGTAGATATTTACAGGAATTTCAGGGTCGTAAACAGTTTTGAGAACCTCCACGATACGTTCTTCAATCTTGGTCTTTTCTTCTTGTGTCATTATAATCTGTATAGAGCAGAAAGCCATCAAAGCCGTCCTGCTTGGTTGTAACTAAAAGTGCGATCGCCCATAATGATATGGTCGATAAGGTGAATATCCATCAGATCTGCCGCACGTTTCACTTTCATTGTGAGAAGATCATCTTGCTGACTCGGATTAGTACTTCCACTGGGATGATTGTGACACATCACAAGGGCAGTAGCCCTTAGCCAGTAAAGGCTTCGCGTAGCAACACTCGAACATCCACAGCCGTAGCCGTTAGCCCGCCACGCCCGATGCAGATATCGGAGATGAGAGAAAGGTTTTGACGGAGTAGCAATATGTGAAACTCTTCCACTGCAAGGTCCTCCATGCGCGGAAGGAAGTATTCGTAGAGCACCTCAGGACTGTTGAGCACCACATCGGCCGAAGCTGGTTCTTGCGCTCTCCTCTTCCCCAATTCGCATGCAGCAAGGATGGTAATCGCTTTCGCCTCTCCTATTCCTTTATAGCAGCATAACTCAGCGATTGACATTCGCCCCAATCTGCGAAGACTACCGTTGCAATCCTTCGCGATGCGCTGCATCAAGCTCACGGCACTCTCCTGCGGTGTACCACTACCAATGAGTATGGCAAGGAGCTCGGCGGGTGTCAAGTTATCTGCACCTCGCGCAGACAATTTTTTTCGCGCGGTCGGTCGGCTTCGTCCCAATTCCGAATAGTGAGCGAGTGATCTTTGTCAGAAGAAGACAATCCCTGCTGGCTTTTGGGGAAGTGCTACGGCTGGAATGTCGATGCTTACTTCAGGCTTCATTCGTCTTTAGATTCCTACGGCCAAAAGGCTGCATGTACTATTTATAAAAAAATTCTTCTTGAAAGCTTCAAATTCTCCTCTGCCCAACACGCAACGTTGCCACCAGGCACGAATAAAAACCGCTACCGTATCCTGTGAGTTGAACAAAAAGCAGCCGCAATTGAGCGCAGCCCCACACCTAAACTCTTGTTTTGCAGAGTTGAATCAACGCAAATAATGAGTGAATAAAGCACGAGGGGAAGCGCTCCAATGAAAACGAGATACTCACCAAGGAAGCTACAATTATTGAAAGATGCAGCCACGGGACAATCCGTTGAGGGGCAAAACCAGCGCGCCCGAAGCCATGAGGAGAAGACCGACCAGGACAAGAAGCAACAAGAAACCTACACCCAGAGTAAAGACCATGGGGAGTAAGTGTACAAGTTTGAGAGTACCAGGGTGACGCTTGGTCAGATTGATACGTGCAATACCTGAATTATGAACTTGCTTGAAAAACTTCTTCAAAATCGGTCCGACGCTTGTGCCATACCCATGCCGTGGGAAAAAGGAGGGCTTTGTAACCATTCTCGAAAATGCGGGTGGAAAAGTCAATATCTTCTCAAAGCGCATTTTGCTGAAGCCTTCGAGCTTCTGGTAAACATCAGTACGTACGCCCATATTGAACGAGCGAGGATAGAACTTGTCCATCTTCTTTTTCCGCCACGAATACCGCCTGTTGTAAAGAATGATGTCATAGCATAGTTGATGGCTTTCTGCATCGGACTGAAACCTCGTGGGCACGATCTGGACCGCCAAAGGCATCACAAGGATGCTGCGTGAGTTCAGTTTCAACAGCAGATAGGTAGTCAACTGGAAGCACCACATCGGAATCAAGAATAAGTACATATTCCCCTGTGCTCGCTCAACGCCATAGTTGCGCGTTTGGCCTGGGCCAGAATTAGTTTTTGAAATAGTGACGTCAAGCCGTCCCGCATAGTTTTTCCACAACATCGTGACACGGTACAGTAGAGCCGTCTTCAACGACAATGACTTCAAAAATCCTTTAGGTCTGTTCGCAGAGCGAAGCCAACAATTCATCGACTTTCGTCAGGACGGTTGTAAACCGGAATGATGAACGAATACTTCATAAACGCAAAGATACAAAGACAATTGAAACATGACAAAGTTTTTACCTTCCTTTTCGGCCACACAATTGTTGGCAGAATTCTCTCCTCTAAAGTCAAGATAAAAATTATCCTTTTATTCTACTCTAAAAACAGATATATACCTATTCGAAAAATATCCCTATTGTGTCATGGGCACAATAAGGATGTCAGCTGACGCAATAAGGATATTTTTCAAACGCGAGTATTGTATTTTTACACGCTTATAACTCACTGATAAACAAGCATAAAGAATCCCGAAGGACTCTCATTCCCCGGGATTATAGTTTAGCCAAATTATCGGATTAAGACTTATTTCATTTCTTCAAAATCAACGTATTCTCCTTCATCTCGCTGATATATTTTCTGTTCTTTCTGCTGCGATTCTTGCTGATGGGTATACTGCTCTTCGCGTGTATTCTCTCTGTGAATCGGCCTGCTTGCTTGTTCATTCCAAAAAGGAAATGTCCCAAGCGAAGTACGGGCAAAAAGAACGATAGCAAAGAGAGTGAAAAAAATATCGCGCCTAAGCAGCCTAATAGTTGTGTCATAATTTAATTTCTAAATATTGTATCTGCTCACATAAAAACAAATCACATGCCAAAATGAAAAGTACTACTGTTTAGAAAAACTTATTGTTTATTACAGAAACAATAATATAAAGCGGAATGATAACCACAAATGCAGTAAAACCTAAAATAGCAATCAGAACAGCACTGAGAAGAATGAACACATAGCGCAGCTCGTTGTGCTTCCACCCGAAACTCTTAAACTTGAGGGCAAACATTGGAATTTCGCTTACGAGCAACCAACAACTAATGAAGATACCCATAATCAAGGTGTAGGGAAGCCATGATACAGTGGAGAACGAATCGGGCAAACTAACGATGAGCGTGCCCCAGAAAAGAGCATTGGCAGGCGTTGGAAGGCCAATAAACCCCATAGTTTGACGTTCGTCAAGATTGAACTTAGCTAATCGCAAAGCACTGAAGGCTGCAACGAGGAAGGCCAAGCAGGGGACATGAACAAGAAGTTCTCCACTTTCAGCAGTGAAATAAAAACTAAGCTTGGAGAAGATAAAGGCTGCAGGGGCAAAACCAAATGTTATGACATCAGCAAGCGAATCAAGTTCTTTCCCTATAGGGGAGGATACTTTCAGTAGACGTGCGGCAAAAACCATCGAAGAAATCGAATATTGCACCAACAATGATAAACGTTAGAGCTGTACTATATTCTCCTTTAAAAGCGAAATAAGTGGCAATACAGCCTGAGATGAGATTACAACAAGTGATGGTGTTTGGAATGTGCTTCTTCATTTCTTTAGTACTATATAATGAATAAAATGATGCAAAAAAGGTTGCCTATGCAACCTTTTCCGCATGATAAAATAAATATGTCTTAGGGATTGAGCTTTCCAATAATGGTTTGATTACCTGTAACAGTTTGCCCAACTTCGACGTTGATGGTAGTGCCTAAAGGTAGGAAAAACATCAACGCGTGAACCAAACTTAATAAAGCCCATGTGTTCGTCAATATAGCACTCTTCATTCTCATGGGCATAGGTTACAATCCGACGAGCTACTGCACCTGCAATTTGACGAACAAGAACTTCCTGACCTTCGGGAGTTTCAATGACAATGGTACTACGTTCGTTTTCTGTGGAGGACTTAGGCAACCACGCTTTATAGAAGTTTCCATCATGGTGCTTGACCATCTTCACAATGCCTTGTACTGGAAAACCAATTGGCATGAACATTGAAGAGCGACATGAAGATACTAACCATTATGCGGCGGTCATGAAAATATTCATTTTCCTCAACTTCTTCTACTACGATTTTTACCGTCAGCACCTGCTACCACATTATTCTCAGGCTCGCCCGTAAATACAGGATGGGACAACGGAAAAATTGATAATAATGCCATAAACGATGAGGCTTATCGCAAGAGAAATGTAAAAAGGAATTAAAGAAGTTTCTTTCAAAAAAGTAGTAAAGAAGGCCGTTGATAAGCGCCAAGATGCAGAAACCTACAATGAGCGTGAGATTTCCTTCATGATGCAAGCGAATGGTCTTGATATGTTTCATATTCTTTGGGAGCTAAAAGTGACCGAATAACACATTCGGACATAAAACCTAAGTGCAAAAGTTAGCAAAAATAAAATAAATACTCCTTTAAGATGGGACTTTTTATGTCCTGGCACAAAAGTTCTTTAACTACAAATTATATATGTTTTCAGAACATCGTATAGATATTCGTCGTCAAAGAATAGTTAAAAGGAGGCCCTCATATATGGCATCAAAAATAGAGACATATCATATAGAAAAAGCCGCCTCCATAGGGAAGCGGCTAAACGTATCAATTGTGATTGGATTGCTTTTGTACTACTTTAGACTCCTTGCTGTTTGAGATAAGCTTCAGCATTTTTAGCAACAGCATTCGTGGGGTCAATAGACAGCAGGTCATTGGTAACACGACGTGCATCCTGCAACATATCTTTATTGATGTAATAGAAAATCAGATAACGATCTGCTTCTGTGCGGGCACTCTTGACGTCTTCACTCTTACCTGCGCGCTTGAGAACTTCTTCGAGAGTTCGCGAACCTTATCCTGCGGTTTGCTTGAATCGGTGATATTGATACGAGCACGCATCAAAACTGCTTGATAATTGTCTGGAGTGCGATCTGCAATGGTCTGGAAGAGTTCATCACCAGCTTTGAAGTACTCAGCCTTCTTTTTCTGGGCTAACAGACTTCTCTTGGCTCGCTGCAGCATAGATTTCACTGAGGCGGAAGCTGTCTCATCTGTAGCCTTATCACCAAGAATTTGCAGATACTTTTTGGAAAGCGCCTAGAGCTTCTTCAGGCTGATGATCGCGACGATAGAGCATTGCCAATTCCTTATAACTGGTTGCTTTTGTTGAATCTTTTCAATAGCCTTCTTATAGTTTGCAATGGCCATAGGAATATCGTTGCTCTCTGAGGCATAGTTTGCTGCGTATTCGTAGTCTAGAGAGATGTAGAGAGAGTCAGCGAAATGCTTCTCTGTGATATATTTGATACTCTCCTTTGCTTTGTCGAGCTCATAGTTATTGACATCAGCAAAAACTGCATACGAGGGAAAATGATATCTTTCGGATCGAGCGGAGCAAACTGCACTGCTTTTTCTTTCAAATCGAAGAATTCAGCAGTAGAATACAGACTTAAACAATAGTTCTCAGCTGCACGAACGTCGATATTTTCTGGTTTTACAGCTGCAAAATATGCTTTATAATTGGCTACCGCATCCTTGAATTTATCAAGATTATAGTTGATGTCGCCCAACTGCTTTGTCTACGTCAGCATCGTTAGGGTCGAGAGCTTTAATTTTATTGAGCATCTCAACAGCTACTGCGGGGTTTACATTTTTATAAACGAAAGCATTGGCACGCATAGCTGTAATATTGTTAGGTTCATAGGCGAGTACCTCGTCATACTCTGGCCTGCACCACCATAATCCTTACGAAGCATTGCTACCTGGCCTGCAAAGAAAAAGTCCTGGAACGAATTTTTGGATCGTTCTGATAGATTTGCTTTGCACACATATTGGCGCAAGGATAAATCTTTGCATTCAGGAAAAAAAGTCGCCCACATCAATCAGCTTTTGATTGTTGCTCTTAACGCCCTCATCATCTTTTGGAAAACAGTGAAGGCCTTGTCGGGATCGCTAAGTTGAAGTTCAAGAACCTGTTGCGCTTGAGCTTCCAATTCGCCGCTAAGCGGGCTAGCTGTATAGCCCTTGTCCATCTGTGCACTTGCGGATACGCCAACGAAGAGCATCGCTGCGAGTGCTAAACCTTTCAGGAAATTACTTTTCATACTATCTTAAAATTTATTGTTCCACAATAAGTCCGTTTTATCCTCACAAACGTTAAGAATAACTATAGTTCATGCGCTTTGTATTCTTTTCGCTGAAGATATAGCTGCAAAAGTAGTAAAAATCTTCGTAGTGAATAAGGTTTGAGAGTTTTTGAACTTTATAACGCTTATCCACTGATTCTTGAGCTGTGTACGGAGTTATAGATTTTAACAAAATCTTTAGTTGACATTCACGCTGCGAATCTGTACTGGCATAACAGGAAGCAACTGACTATTGTTGCAGAATATCAACTGTCCTTTTTGTCCTTTCAACCAGAAATATAGGAGCTTAGACATAGAGCGTTCGCGGGGATCGGTAGTGATTGCATAGACAGAACGGACCAGAGGATATTGCCCCATAGCTATACAGTATTGGTAAGGACGATAGAACTGTGGATATGCTTCATCGGAACTTGTCACCAGCATCACTCTGACATCGAGGGAATTGAAATTGGGCAATACGTTCTCGCTCTTTCCGCGCAACCAGTCAGTACCAACAACACCAATTGCATTTGGATTTTCCTTGACTGCTTCAATAACTGCCGTATTAGTACCTTGAGCATAAAGATTTCCCTTGAGCCCTTTGCCACCACAAAGGCTATCGCGCATATAACGAACAGTGCTTGACCCTGAATTATCAAAAACTAGACTTAACTTACCTTTTTTCTTACTATCGCGAAGCTGGCTCCAATCGGTTATTTGACCACTGACAATCTTCTTAACTTCACTAAGACGAATGGTACTATCGGGATTATTCTTATTTATAATAAGCGCAAAGCTTCACTTGCAATCATAGATTGTGAGGCACTATGGCCCGCTTGCTGTATTTTCTGTAGCTCGCGCGCTGTTAATTTGCGAGTTACTACTATTGAACGCAAAGAGTCGTCGACGAGCAAACGAATGGCAGAATCTTCGCTGCAATACAGGGGCAACAAATTAGCTTGAACATGAGACAAGCCAAACTGCTGCAACTGCTCTGCCATTATAGGCTGAAACGTTTCATCTATCGCAATCTTGACATCATTAGATGTTAGCCAACTATTATCAGCTTTCTTTTTACCGCCACAGGATGCTAGAAGCTAGAGAGTAGCAGCAAGCAACAAAAATTTTCTTCATACTCTAAAATTTATTTGTTTGCCGCAAATTTACATATTTATTTGTAAGTAATAGCAATAGCTTAGATTTTCAGAACAGTCCTCAAAAGAGAACTGTTCTTAATATAAAGATGAGTCAGATTAGTTAATCTTGAAACGTACAGGAGCGTGTACCAAACAGGTACGGGATGACCCTGAGATTTTGCAGGAATGAAGCGCGGGAGAACGAACAGTCTTGATAGCTGCTTGATCGCACTCACGAGAGAGCTCTTCTTTACCATTACGTCACTAACAGAACCATCCTTATCAACCTTGAAACGAAGAACTACAGTACCTTGCAATTCTTGCTCAAGAGCAATTTCGGGATACTTCACGTGACTATTAACGTAGCTAATAAGAGCTGCTTCACCACCAGGGAAACTTGCCTGAACTTCTACGAGGGCATTATCAACAACTTCTTCCTGCTTGGGAGGAATCGTAGTACCACCAGTGCGCTGGTTGTCCTTCAAGTCGTCGATATTGATACCATTCTTAGAGTCGCCAGCATAGTCTTGAGATGCAATGGCGAAGTTGGACTTACCCAGTTCTTTCTGCGTCTTCAACTCCTTAGACTTATCAACGAGGTTATCGTCAACAATCTTTGGAACAGTAAAACCGATAGAAGCCTTTACAGCAACTTTCTGAACATCTGGTTTCGGTTCCTCTTTGGGTTTCTCGATCTTTTTTTCTTCTTTCTTCGGGTCTTCTTTCTTTAGCTGACTAAGAGCTGTAACTCTGTTCATTGTCACCCAAGTCTGCTTTTCATAGCCTTCTTCACCTCTGCACGAACAAAGGCTCCAACGATAATTGCTACGAGGACGAGGATTACAATAATCACAGATTTTAATTGTCGACTTCCTGACTTGGCACGCAGACGATAAGCACCGTAGTCTTTATTACGTCCCTCAAATACCAGGTCGCACCAATCTTTGGCGGTCAAATTGACTTTTAGACATAGTTTTTGATTTTACTTATCGTTTTACTCTACCATTCAGACGATCGATCTTAGCTTGATCCGAACCATCGAATTTATCAATTACATACTTACCAATGCTGCAAATCTGCATTTCATCGAGCACATCAATAAAGGTCTTTATAAGAAGCCTTATCAGAAGGCTTAATGATGATGCTTGGCGTATCATCAGAGTTACGAATTTCTTCGAGAGCTGCTTTGTACTGCTGCTTAGCTGCAAGAGCCTTCTTGGGGTCTGAACTTTGCTGCGTATCAAATTTAGCTTTCAAAGCTTTCACGCGCTGTTGGGCAGCTGCGTTTGCTTCCATCAGGACAGCACGAATACCATCCTTACCATACGCTGTCTTCTGCAGATTGTCTGCTGTTGGCTTACCCTTTAAAAATAGTAGAGTTCACGATTCTCACCAATAAGAATTGTGATAGCCTTTAGATTCTGCGATCTGAGAGCGATTCTGCTCATTGATATTCTCCTTATCTGAAGGCATTATGAGTTGCATCGTCTGCGGCTTCATCAAAGTTGTACACAACATAAAGAATGTCACGAGCAACATGATCATATCCACCATCGGCGTAAAAGTCGACGCGGGCATTCATTTTCTTTTTGTTTACTTCCAGCCATAATCATTCATGTGTGTTAGTCGCTAACGTTTTTGAGATCCGTAATAAGATTATAACGGTTCTCTTCAATGCTGCGAAGTGAATTCATAACCCGTTTAATTACAGCATAAGAAGTTTTCTGGTCTGCCTTAATGGCAATACCCATTCCTTCACCAGCCGTGGTACGGGCTGCTTTGACCCAGACACTCAGTTCATCATTCACACTATCGCATGGAATGCCAGCTGAGGGTCTTCCAACAAGGTATTGCGCTGAGATTCTGGAGCATCAAGCCAGCTCTTAATCAAGTTCAGCGGAGCGCCAAACGTTGGAGCGTTAGCAAATGCTTTCTTTTCAGCTGCATTCAGTGTAGGAAGTTTGCCTTCCGAAACCATCTCGTCTGCCAAGGCAGTCAACCGCGAGGGGTCGTCCATAGTCATAAAGACCTTTACCTTGGGGATTTACAAAGATGGTAAGCAAATTCTTCTCAGGAATTTTAATTTCTGAAACAGAACCCGAGTCTGTACCTTAATAGGTTCTTGCTTTTACGAACGTTGCAGTAAGCATAAAGAAGGTAAGCAGCAGGACCATGACGTCGCTCATAGGTGTCATATCTATGAACGTGTCTTGTTTTTTACTTTAAATCGTCCCATTGTTATTTGCTTTTTGATTGATAGAGGTTGTCAGCCTTTACTATTAAAAATATGGCCGACAGCGTTCGCCAACCAGTTACCTTATTTATGATTTAGTGCGTTGCGTTGAAAGTTTGAACAATAGAGAAGTGACTTCGTCGAGAGCAAAAGTCAGACGGTCAATCTTGTTAGTGTAGTAGTTATAAGTAATAACTGAAAGAGCACCAGTTGCAATACCAGAAGCAGTATTTACAAGTGCTTCAGAAATACCTGTTGCAAGTGCAGAAGAGTCAGCACCACCTTCGCCACCACCCATGGCAGAGAAAGAACGGATCATACCAACAACGGTACCAAGAAGACCGGTCAACGTACCCAGCGTTACGATAGAACCAACGATGGGGAGGTTTTCCTGCAACATTGGCATTTCGAGAGCTGTAGCCTCATCGAGAGCTTTCTGAACAGAGAGAACTTTCTGATCCTTGTCTAACCCAGTGTTTGCGTCCATTTCCTTATACTTTGCAAGCGTTGCACCAACAACGTTAGCAACAGAACCACGCTGCTTGTCGCAAAGAGCCTGGGCCTTTGCAAGATCCTTCTGCTGAAGAGCAACCTTGATATCAGCAACGAACTTAGCAAGACTAGTACGGCCATAAGCGTTGCGAATAGCGAAGAAACGCTCAATAGCAAAAAGCCAAAACAGAGAGAAGCATTGTCCAAATCAGAGGCACAATGAAAACCACCTTTGTAGACAGTACCAATCAAGTCACCCGTGATAGGCTGAAGTTCACCATCAACCTGGAACATGAAACTCTTACCAGTTTCAACACCCCCTGGAAGTGACTAACTGCACCAAACACAAAGAGGAAAATGCAAATTGCAATCACGAAGCAGCAAAGAATCACTGCAAAACCGGACTTAATGCCCGTGAAGCCCTTAGACTGAGAAGCTTTTGGGAGCGCTCTTAGGAGCGGTTGCACCTTGTGGTGCGGTAGCATTTGTTGTTGCCATTTTGTTTTTAGAATTTAGTTAATTATAAATTAATTATATTGTCTTTTTAATCATTTAGAATCTTAACTGCCTAAACAGCAGCCAATAATTGGAAAGCAAATATACATAAACTTTCATACATATTGCAAACTCTGTCTTAAAAAGTATAAGTTTTTATTCTCTTTGTTTATGCTTTAAACTCACTTATCTATAAAATTAGATTTCAAGAATGTTTTTATAGAAATACATAAGATACCTCGAACAAATTATTATTAATTCAAAGAGTGGATTTCAAAAGTATTCGCATTATTCATAAAAACCAGTGTTGTAAAATCAGATTTATGACTTAGTGAGCATTAGCAAACAGCAATATTTCAAAAAAACAGTATCTTTGCCCTGTAAAATCTAACAAAAATTAGAATTGTTATGGAAAAAGATCGACTGGTCGAACTTGAAATTTGGTTACATGAAGACGGACTACAACGTTCGTTGCTACTATCACAATGGAGAGTGGGGTGAGATCGAGGTAAGCTCTGATGAAAACATTTCGCTTCATATGGCGGCTATATGTCTCCATTATGGACAAGAAGCTTTTGAAGGTCTCAAGGCTTTCCGTTGCCCAGACGGGAAAAGTTCGCATTTTCCGCATGGAAGAAAAATGCAGCACGTATGCAATCCACAAGTCGAGGTATCGAAATGGCAGAAATGCCTACCGATAAGTTCTGCGAGATGGTAAAAAGGTTGTACATCTCAATGAGCGTTTCATACCTCCCTACGAGAGTGGCGCAGCTCTTTATATCCGTCCATTACTCATAGGGTATAACACCAGATGTTGGAGTGAAGCCTGCACAAGATTTTTATTCATTATCTTCACCACTCCCGTTGGGCCCTACTTCAAAGGAGGATTTGCAACTAACAATTATGTTATTATGCGTGATTATGACCGTGCGGCTCCTCTTGAACTGGATGCTACAGGTAGGCGGCAACTATGCTGCTAGCTTAAAAGCAAACGTTACGGCTCATAAAGCTGGTTACGCAGAGAATTCTATCTTGACGCAAAAGAGTATATATAGATGAATGTGGAGCAGCTAATTTCTTTGGTATAAAGAATAATACCTACATCACACCTAAATCTTCTAGCATTCTGCCATCCATTACAAATAAGAGTCTTCAGCAGATTGCTCTCGACTTAGGCTTAAAAGTGGAAGCACGCCAAATTCCAGAAGAAGAACTCGCCACCTTTGAAGAAGCTGGTGCATGTGGAACAGCAGCAGTCATCAGCCCAATCAATCGCATTGACGACCTCGAGAAGGGCCTTCAATATCAGATTGCAAAAGATGGAGAACCAGGCCCTATCTCAACAAAAACTCTACACCACATTGCGCAACATTCAATACGGTATAGAAGAAGATCGTCACGGATGGGTCACTGTTCTTGATTAATCACTGAATTTGCAAAAATCTCCACACCAGAGTAAAACAATTAAAGATGAAATATCCTACGCTCATGATAGGTCTTTTAGCCGCTTCCGTTCTTTTGCCTGCTTGTAACGGGCAGAAGAGCGATAAGGAGAAAAGAACTGGCGGAACTCCGACAGTTGGCTGAACTGGATCGCCGAGAGATGGAAAAATCAGTATGCCGAATATGCTGCACAATACGGCGAGATGAAGAAGACGATCAGGGACGATACCCTTCAAGCTCGTCTCAACGCGGAGCAGCTACGCGCCGAACGCCTGTTAGCAGAACTCAAGAATACAAAAGCAACAAGTTCTGCTGAAATTCTCCGACTCAAGAAAGAATTGGCAACAGTACGCGCAGTCTTGCGCGACTATATTCGACAGGTTGACTCTCTTCAACAAAAGAATATTCGCTTAACTTCTGAACGCGATGCGGCACGTGCTGATGCAGCTCTTTTCTCACCAACAAAATGAAGCGCTAACAACAAGCAATCAGCAACTCAAAGAAACAGTTGAAGTGGCAGCACAGCTCAATGCAACAAGCATTAGTGTCACACCAATCAAAAAGAACGGAAAACCGGCAAAGAACACAAAGGATATTAAGAACTTTGTCATCAACTTTAACATTGCACGCAATGTCACTGCTAAAACTGGTAACCGCACAGTTTACGTTCGCCTTTTTGAAACCGAGTCAAAACGTTTTTAGAGTCTCTGGGAGTTTCAAATACGAGAATAAGAATATACAATTTAGCGCTTCTCGCCAAGTGGAATATACTGGTCAAGACACGCACGTTTCCATCTATGTACCAGCAAACGAATACTTAGAACCTGGAACCTATTCTGCTTACATCTTCTGCGACGGTCAAATGATCGGTAGCGGCAATGTAGCAATGAATAAGTAGCTTTTCACTAGAAACATTGGAGTTTTTATAATTTTCCAATAAAGCTCTAAACCTTTCTTTTTCATCCGCAATACCTTCTATGGGGGCGTTGCGGATATTTTTCTTGCACTATCTTTTTTTACAAAAAGGTCTCCACACTTATTTGTGTAGAGACCCCTTAAACTTTATCTGTATCTAAACAATTTACTCTGCTTCAGCAGCAGGAGCTGTCTGACGATAATAAGCAAGTTGCTCTGAGTCATATTCATGATGAAAGCATGGTGTTTAGCAACTTCTGCTGCAACATGATTAGCATAAACGTGTGCACTCTTAGCGAAGAGGTCTGGGCGTTCGTTAGCATTGTAAAAGCAAGAGGTGGAGCATAATAGTATCCGCAGCGATCTCTACGAGATGACGTGCACAGATATCGTGGAGCTCCTGATTTGCGGCTTCCTTCACCTTAGCAGTAGCTTCTTCTAGCTTATCAGCCATCGTTTTTAGCAATGTTTTTGCAGAGGTTGGAGATCGACACTCAGCTGAGTAGCTTCGAACTCACGGCATTGAGCTAAATAAGAACCATTGGTGACGTAGCGAATGGCAGCAACTACTTGCAACTGCGTTGTACCTTCATAGATGCTTTGTAATACGTGCATCGCGATAGTAGCGCTGAAGAGCATAATCCATCATGAAACCAGAGCCACCGAGAATCTGGATGCCATCGTAGGTATTTTGGTTAGCATATTCAGAGTTCATACCCTTTGCCAGCGGTGTGAGACTATCAGCAAGTTTTGCATAAGCCTTCTGCTCTTTGCGCTCTTCTGGTTCGAGTTTGCGTTCGCGAGCAATATCTTCAAGAGTTTTGTAGATATCAACGATAGCGACTGCACTGATAGAGCAATGCACGACCAGCATCCAATTTAGCTTTCATCAGTGCCAGCATATCGTAGACAGCTGGGAAGTTGATAATCTTCTTACCAAACTGCTCACGATCTTTAGCATAAGAAAGTGCCTCATCGTATGCGCCTTGAGAGATACCTACACTCTGGGCAGCAATACCCAGACGAGCACCATTCATCAGCGCCATGACATACTTGATAAGTCCGAGTTTGCGATCACCGCAAAGTTCAGCATGCGCATTCTTGTGAGACAAGTTCGCAAGTAGGGACTCCATGGATACCCAATTTATTCTCAATACGACGTACATTTACGCCACCTTGACGCTTATCGTAGATAAACATAGAGAGACCACGACCATCCGTCGTGCCTTCTTCTGAACGAGCCAAAACGAGGTGGATATCTGCATCGCCATTGGTGATAAAAACGCTTCACACCATTGAGTAACCAGCAACCCTCCTCTTCACTATAAGTAGCCTTCAGCATAACGCGCTGTAAGTCAGAACCTGCATCGGGTTCAGTCAAGTCCATTGACATGGTCTCACCTGCACACACACGAGGAATAAAGCGAGGTGCTGATCTTCATTACCAAACTCATAGAGCGTCTCGATACAATCTTGCAAGCTCCAGATATTACCGAGCTGCATCTTTTGCTGCAACAATTTCAGCACACATCGTGTAAGGAGTGATGGAGAAATTGAGACCGCCAAAGCGACGCGGCATCGTCATACCGTTCATACCTGCGCTCACCATCGCCTTCAGATTAGCTTCTGTTCCCGAAGCATAACGAACGCGGTCGCCTTCATGGTGAGGACCTCAAGGTCTACTCCTCAGCATTATCGGCAATGGTAGTAGCTGTTATGTCGCCAACTATGTCGAGCACGCGATCGTAACTATCCATCGTATCGGCATAGTCCAGCGGTGCGTAATCAAATTTATCTTTTGTCTGCAAAGTTGCGTTCTTTCAACTCAACGATGCGCTTCATAAGAGGATGGTTCAGCTCGAACTTCAGTTCCTCATGATCGCTATAACAATTTGCCATATCTCTTACTTGCTATTTTCTTTGTAATACTTAATAAGTTTGGGAACTACTTCTCTACTGCACCCGTGATAACGTAATCAGCGATTTTATTGATAGGTGCTTCGGGATCGGTATTGATGGAGATGATGATGCCACTCTCTTGCATACCTGCAACGTGCTGAATGGCACCGCTGATACCGCAAGCAAAATATACTTTGGGACGTACCGTTACACCTGTCTGACCAATCTGCAGTTCGTGTTCGCAGAAACCTGCATCGACAGCAGCACGACTGGCACCAACTTCACCATGAAGCTCTTCAGCCAATTTGCGAAGTAAGTCGAAACCTTCCTTGCTACCAACGCCATAACCACCAGCTACAACAATTGGAGAGGATTTCAGATTGTTCTTAGCCTTCTCTACATGACGCTCCAGAACTTTTTACGATATAATCTTCCGCAGGTACAAACTTAGCAACATCTTCATAGATAACTTCTCCCTTGTATTCGGGATCCACTACTCAGCTTTCATCACGCCACTACGCACCGTAGCCATTTGAGGACGGTGATCGGGGTTAACAATCGTTGCAACAATGTTACCACCAAAAGCAGGACGAATCTGATAGAGCAGATTATCGTAGTGCTTACCTGCTTTCTTATCGTCATAATCGCCGATCTCAAGTCGCTGTACAATCAGCCGTAAGACCGCTAGTAAGAGAACTTGAAACGCAGGGGCCGAGATCACGTCCGATAACAGTAGCACCCATCAAACAAAACCTGTGGTTTCTCTTGCTTGAAGAGATTCACGAGGATGTCCGTGTGGGGCTTCGTTGTGTATGGATAAAGACCTTCTGCATCAAACACGTGGAGTTTGTCAACACCATAAGAAAGAATTTCTTTCTCTACATGTCCTTTGATACCAGCACCAGCTACAATAGCTTCGAGCTGTACACCAAGTTGATTTGCCAACTTACGGCCTTTTTGTCAGAAGTTCAAAGGAAACTTCCTCTACCGTAGTCTTATCTATTTCGCAATATACAAATACGTTATTCATTGTTTCCTTTTTAAATTATCCGATTGTATGGCTATCTAACAATTCCTTAACAAGACTCTCGACATCGGCATCAGCAGCTGTGAGTTGCTTGCTTTCTTTGCCTTGAACACAATATTCTGAACGGCTTTCACCTTTGTAGGAGAACCTGCGAGACCGCACTGTTCAAGGTCGCCATCAACATCGGCAACACCCCATTGCGTTACAGTCAAATAAGGTTTCTTATCGTATTCTTCTGCATAGGGTAAGCCCTCTGCGGGGCGCTCCCATAGGAGCTGTAGCGCGCTTGTACTTCATCACAAGTTTAGCATTGCGCGGACGACAAGGAGCCGCGTCACCATTCACAGTGAGCAAAGAGGTAGCGGTGCCTGAACACGTTCTACACCGCCATCGATATGACGTGTAACAGTAATCTGGCCATCTTTAATTTCGTCGATACTCGTGACATAAGTGATTTGGTTTAGTCCGAGTTTCTGAGCCACCTGCGGACCTACCTGAGCCGTATCACCATCAATAGCTTGGCGTCCACCAATGATAAGATCGGGCACACCAATCTTGCGAATAGCCATAAGAAGAGCATAGCTCGTTGCGAGTGTATCTGCACCGGCAAAAGCTCTATCTGTCAGCAGATAGCCGCCATCAGTTCCACGATAGAGACCTTCACGAATCACTTCTGTGGCACGGGAGGACCCATTGTCAAAATATGATGGTTGAACCTGGATTCTGATCTTTAAGACGCAGGGCCTGCTCAAGGGCGTTCAAATCCTCAGGATTGAAAATAGCAGGGAGGGCTGCACGATTCACTGTGCCTTGCGGCGTCATGGCATCGGGGCCCACGTTGCGAGTGTCGGGTACTTGTTTGGCAAGTACAACGATTTTAAGACTCATATTAAAAAGTTGTTAGTTGATTTATCTAAAACTATCGAATTAATTCGGTGCAAAATTACGCATTTTATATAAGCAGAGCAAGTTTCCTTATTCTTTTTGCGCATTGCGGCCTATTTTTGTGCGATTGTAACAATTTTTTTCTAAAAGAACTCTGACCATCACGGATATGGAACTGTTTGAAAATAGAACTGAACGCAACACTTATATTTTTATATAAAGGTGTATTTTTGTGCAAATAATAAAATAAGAGAAATATGAAAATAGGAGATCGCGTTAGGTTTCTCAACGAAGTAGGAGGAGGCATTATTGCTGGCTTTCCCAGTAAGAAAAACTGTGCTCGTCACAGATGAGAGTGGTTTTGACATTCCGTTTTAGTTACAGATGTGGTAGTTGTTGAGACAGACGACTATAATATTGTTCGAACTCCCAAAGAAGAAGCAAAGACTAAAAAAACAATCTGAAACTAAACAACCCGACACGTATATTCACAGTGACGACGATAAGGAGGAGAAAGAGGACGACAAACCTATCACCTTTCGCCCTGCGCCCCTTGGAACGCCGAGAGCTGATGTTCTTAATCTCTTCTTAGCTTTTGTTGCTCCGAAAGGTTTAGATGCTCCCGACACCTCGTTTGAAGCTTATCTCATCAATGATAGCAATCTATACATTCAATTCATTTTGCTCAATCAAGATGGAAAGGCGTTCACTGTTCGTCACGCCGGTCTAATTGAGCCGAACACAAAACTTTTCTTGGAGGAATTTCTACGCACTGAACTCAATGAGTGGGAAAAAGTGACAATACAGGCCATTGCTTATAAGCAGGATAAGCCTTATCGCTTGAAGAAACCTATTGATGTTTCTTTGCGCTTGGAGGGAGCAAAATTCTATAAGCTACACACCTTTACAAATAACGACTTTTTCAATCTGCCTGCTCTTATCTTCGATGTTGTGCGCGATGACAAACCTGCACGCAGCATATTCATAGATGTGGATGATATAAAAAGAGGCGATTATAGAGACAAAAGCAGCCCTGAACACATTCTGCACCAACCTGCGCGCACAAAGGCTCAAGCAGCAGATGGGCCTATTGAGGTTGATCTCCATGCAGAAGAAATTCTTGACACCACGCGCGGAATGGAACCAAAAGATATTCTTGATTATCAGTTAAAGGTGTTTCGTGAAACGATGGAACAAGAAAAAGAAGCACAAAGGACAAAAGATTGTGTTCATCCATGGCAAAGGAGAAGGAGTTCTGCGGAATGCCCTCCTCAAGGAATTGCGCTCACACTACAAAGAATGTCGCTACCAAGACGCCAGCTTCCGCGAATATGGGTATGGGGCAACAATGGTCATTATTGGCTAACAAGTAAGTTGTCTCCTCTCCTATCGAGAGTAAGACAAAATATAACGAGACACAAACTCATTGCGAATTTTCGCTGTAGTTTGTGTCTCGTTATTTTTTACAAGGCAAAAAGCCTAATACTATCTTATCGCTGAATGTATGCTAATACATCGCCTTTGGCTACATGACCGCCTTGCTTAGCAGCAATCTCTACTAACTTACCGCCGAGAGCTGCGGGGATTTCAAGAATCTGACCGTGGTTGTTTTCAATGTAGCAGAAGAAGTCACCTTCCTTGTATTGTTTACCAATATAAGGCTCAATGCTCTGAACGTTTTTCGCCATCGCCATTGATTTCCCACAGAACGATACCTGCCTCTGGAGCCACAACGGCATCTGCGTTAGCGTGCTTCAATGCCAAAAGCCTCTTCGGGAGAAACACCCTTGCTCATAGCCTTATCCTCGGCTGCTTGCAAATCGGCGAGGAACTGCTTCTTAGCTGAGCCGTCCTTGTAAGCGATACTGTGTCTCGTGCATGGCAAACTCTGTAGAGTTCTTCATCATCAGATCCGAGTTCCCATCCATTCTCTTCCATTTCCTTTGCGGAACTTATCGAGACAATTCGGATAGAGTTCGTGCGGGTTGCCTGTATAGAACTCACGATTCTGCTCTTTTGCAAGCGCAATACTCGGGGAGCAACTCTCCAGGCAACTTACCAGACTTACCGAGAATCATACCCCACATATTTTCGTCCATCATGGAGAAACGTGGTTTTGCCCATTGATTCCGTAAGGAGGTTCATCAAGGCAATGTTTTTTAACATACTGGCTGAAAAGGTGTTACCAAAGGAGGATAACCTACGCGAGGCCATACATAGCCCACTTCATCAAAGAGCTTGATGAGCAGTTCGTCCTCGGTGTAAGCTGGCTCGCCGTTCTTTTCGCGATTGTTATTGATAGCTTGCATCGCGCCTTTGAGATCGGCCATCATTGAACCCATCATACCGCCCGGCAGACCACAACCTAAGAGCAATGAACTCATGAAGTGGTTTTGAGGATTCATGAAATAGCCCAAGAAGTCGTCAACAAACTCTGCGTCAAAGCGCGTGCTTCCATGTAAGCTTGCATATTGATTTCGGGAACATCGAAACCATAATTCTTCAGCATACTCTGCACGGAGATAACATCGGCATGACCTTTACCCCATGACAGAGGTTCCATGGCCACATCAATAATATCGGCACCATTCTTACAAACCTCCAAAATGCTGGCCATATTCAGACCTGGACCGGAATGGCTATGATACTCGATGATAATATCTGGGTGCTTGGTCTTGATAACATTGGTCAATCCTTTCCGAGCAATGCTGGCTGACCAATACCCTGCCATATCTTTCAAGCAGATTTCAGGAGCACCAGCTTCAATGAGTTGGTCTGCAATGCCGCTGTAGTATTCTACCGTATGAATCGGAGAATTAGTGATACAGAGCGTTGCCTGCGGGGTCATACCTGCTTCAAGAGCCCATTTGATACTAGGGATGATATTGCGAACATCGTTCAAGCCGCAGAATATGCGTGTAATGTCAACACCTTGTGCGTGCTTCACCTTGTACTGCAACTGACGGAGATCGTCAGGACAGGGAAACATACGGAGAGCGTTGAGACCGCGGTCGAGCATGTGCGTTTTAATGCCCACTTCGTTAAAAGGCTTTGTAAACGCGCGTACTGCATCGTTGGGATTCTCGCCGTAGAGAAGATTCACTTGCTCAAAAGCACCACCATTGGTTTCTACACGAGCAAAACACCCCATCTTGATGATGACAGGTGCAATGCGTTCCAGCTGGTCCTTACGCGGCTGAAATTTACCGTAGGACTGGAACATGTCACGATAGACAAGGCTGAACTGAATTTTACGTTTTGCTGTCATATATTACAATATATTATTTGGACGCGAATTTAACAATTTATTTTAGCAATCAAGATTGTACACTCGTTTTTTCGCGTTCTCTGCCTTTACTTTTGCTATATTGAAAAACTAGAATATACAATGACCTCCTTTCTTTCTTCTCATCCTATTTTTACTCCTACCTAAAAACCTCATTTTTATTGTCACGTTGTCATAGGGAGAGAGCACTCTGATAACTACAATGTTATATGGTGTGACAACAAAATTTCATTATCACGCTGTTTTATACCATTGTCACGCCTATAACAGATACTATTTCTATACGTTAACTAACGTGAGTTCGACGAATTCAGAACAATGCAAGCTGTGTATCAATAGTCCTTTGTACATTGATACGCGGCTTCTTTGGAAAACAGACAATAGGCAGCAATGGCCCTTATAACTCAATTCGGTTTAAGAAACGCTCTTTCATGAGTTTCTTAAACCGAATTAGGGTTTAATAATACTTTGTTAGAAGTTCTCTACAAAAATATTTTATTCTTTTGGAACTTTGGTTTTGTTATCGCAAAAATCAGCTGGACATAATTTTTTTCAAGTCTTCAATAGTTGGGTCTACAATGGTAGATAACCTTCTAGCTTGTTTCATTATTATTTCCTCAAATAAGTTACGGATGAACCTTCCATTAGAGAATTGGCTTTTTCTTGATTTAATGTGTCTTTTTAGATTGTTCCTTATTAGTAGTTTAAGTTCTTCTGAAAGCATATAATCCTCTTTATTACACATACTCTGAAGAATATCAAAGAGTTCATTGTCATTATAGTCTTCAAACTCTATAAAGGTGTTGAATCGAGATTTCAGTCCGGGATTAGAATTAAAGAACTGTTTCATGGGGGCAGAATAGCCCGCAACTATAACAACAAGATCTTGTCAGTAGTCTTCTAATGCTTTTTGTTAGTTCCGTAAGACATTCACGTCCATACGAATCACTATGGTCATTTTCTGTTATGCTATATGCTTCATCGATAAATAACACACCGCCTTTAGCCTTCTCTATCACCTCTTTCACTTTAAGGGCTGTTTGTCCTTGGTATCCAGCTATAAGGTCTGTTCTTGATACTTCCATAAAATGCCCCTTTGAAAGAAGACCAATCTTTTTATAAATTCTCCCGACAATTCTTGCAACAGTAGTTTTACCTGTACCAGGATTGCCAGTAAACGCTAAATGCATTGTGCTCTTAGGAGTATGAAGTCCTTTTGCCTCCCTCAATAGTTGTACTTTTTGGAAAGCTATAAGGTCATTAACCTTTGATTTCACCTTCTCCAAACCAATCAATGAGTTTAATTGGCTCATTAACTCTTCCAGACTATAGTCCTTTTCGCGAACTATTTCATTAGAACAAATACTTCTCAATTGTCTATGGCCATAGAATTTTAATAAGAGCTTCTTTTAACTGATATTGCTATCTTTGTTATTTGAGCATTTTTGTATTCTGTTGCTATGTTTATGTATTGACACAGTTTGATTGCCTCCTTGTCATTGTGTTCTACAATTAATTTGGCACAATCAATAATTCTACCATCACCTTTAGTAACAGTGTCCAAATATGTTGCATTGTCAACTAATGCTTTTTCGTATTGATTATGGTTCATAAAAATTCCAATAATCTGAAGAATGTAGTTTATAATAGTAAGTCCAGCAGCACTGCCACTTATCCAGTATGCGATTTTGATTTTTTTATTGTATTGCTTTCGCGTAAAGTCGTTATCAGCTTCCATCTGATGAATTAAGTCATAAATTCTCGCGTGCTCGGAACGAGTTTTCCTTATGAAGTCGTCAACCTGCTTATGAAAGTCTTCAAGATTGGTTTTGTGTTCTTCCACATCGTTCCACATCGCATCCACATCTCCGAGGTGCTGGTATGTTTCGAGCATAGTGCGGTACTGCTTCAAGTCCTCTATGTCGGTGTCAATGCGTGAGGTGGCTTGATTGACTTTCTCAACAAAGGCATCAACCTGCTTATGAAAGTCTTCAAGGTTGGTCTTGTGTTCTTCCACATCGCTCCATATCGCATCAACATCTCCGAGGTGCTGGTATGTTTTCGAGCATAGTGCGGTACTGCTTCAAGTCCTCTATGTCGGTATCAATGCGTGAGGTGGCTTGATTGACTTTCTCAACAAAGGCATCAACCTGCTTATGAAAGTCTTCAAGGTTGGTCTTGTGTTCTTCCACATCGTTCCACATCGCATCCACATCTCCGAGGTGCTGGTATGTTTCGAGCATAGTGCGGTACTGCTTCAAGTCCTCTATGTCGGTGTCAATGCGTGAGGTGGCTTGATTGACTTTTCTCAACAAAGGCATCAACCTGCTTATGAAAGTCTTCAAGGTTGGTCTTGTGTTCTTCCACATCGTTCCATATCGCATCAACATCTCCGAGGTGCTGGTATGTTTCGAGCATAGTGCGGTACTGCTTCAAGTCCTCTATGTCGGTATCAATGCGTGAGGTGGCTTGATTGACTTTCTCAACAAAGGCATCAACCTGCTTATGAAAGTCTTCAAGGTTGGTCTTGTGTTCTTCCACATCGTTCCATATCGCATCAACATCTCCGAGGTGCTGGTATGTTTCGAGCATAGTGCGGTACTGCTTCAAGTCCTCTATGTCGGTATCAATGCGTGAGGGTGGCTTGATTGACTTTCTCAACAAAGGCATCAACCTGCTTATGAAAGTCTTCAAGGTTGGTCTTGTGTTCTTCCACATCGTTCCACATCGCATCCACATCTCCGAGGTGCTGGTATGTTTCGAGCATAGTGCGGTACTGCTTCAAGTCCTCAATGTCGGTGTCAATGCGTGAGGTGGCTTGATTGACTTTTCTCAACAAAGGCATCAACCTGCTTATGAAAGTCTTCAAGGTTGGTCTTGTGTTCTTCCACATCGTTCCACATCGCATCCACATCTCCGAGGTGCTGGTATGTTTCGAGCATAGTGCGGTACTGCTTCAAGTCCTCAATGTCGGTGTCAATGCGTGAGGTGGCTTGATTGACTTCATGCATAAATGGAGTAAGAGTGTTATTTAGCCCTTTTACAACCTCACGACTACTTGTCAAATCAGTCCATATTTGATCAATCTCTTTAATATGAGTAAGGCTCGACAAGAATGATTGGATGTCCTTTTATTTCCTTAGCAGAAGCTGCAAAAATCATTAATCTCATTTTTATAGATTGTATTTTTGCTGTTAACAGATGTGACTTCTGTATGCATAGAAGCAATTGAGGATAAAATCCTTTTGTTGTCTTCTCTTTAAACTCTTTCAAAATCCTGACCGTAGCCTGTAGTGCTTCAATTGTTCTTTTTATATCAGCTTGTGCAGTTGTAGCCTTTGTTGAAGCGTCAAATGCTTTTACGACTTGCTTCTTTTGCCTGGTCACTTGCTGTTTTTGCAGACATTACAGCTGCAATTATACCTTCTATATATTCTTTATCCAAGGATTCTAACGCCTTATAAACCTCGTCTGCAATATCGAAAAGGGATTTTATCGTCAAATTTTTGTTCCATTAAAGTACTTTTGCAGAGGAGATACTAACAACTTATTTACTTCATCACCATTTATATTATGCTTATTCCATGGAAATATAGAACCCTCTGTTGGAAATTTCTGTAAGGATACATTGGGTACAGTCTTTAGACAACGAATAAATATTATTCTTCGCGACTTCAAACTTATGTGGTTTAATAATTTCGTTTGCCATATCAATTTAATGATTTTAAATCGTTAAAGATACTATCTAAAGCATCGTTGTTTTCTGAAAGACTATTTTTCATTTTCATCGATTACTTTTGCCTCTTCAATAGATTCGGTAGCAATATCTTCAGAGTTACTCATAATCTTACTGATTGACTCTTTTCATTATATCAGCTGCTTCTGCATGTCTTTCCTTAATACTTGCAATGGTTTCGTTTCGAGGTCTTTTCAACTTTCTTTGCTACCACTTGATTTAGTTGGCCTTGTGTCGCAAGTATTTCATTTTTTTCTTCTCAATCTGTTGTTGTGTATTGATGCTTTTCAGTTTCTTTGCAATAAGCTTATCGATCAAATTCAATGCTAATGCACCAATAAGACCACTAACAAGTGCTCCCTAAGAACATTCCAATAAGACTGGCAAGACTTCCTATCAATGGTATCTCAAAAAGCAAACACGGGGAAAGTCATTAGACCTTTCTCAATAACCTCACTAAGTACAATTGCTCCTCCAGCAGTCAATCCCACAATAACAATTTTTGCCTACTTCCATCATTTTAAGACTAAGTGGCATATTTTTTTGTTAGCAGGATCTTTCAAAAATGTGATTGCCTCTTTTACAGATTTATATCCCTGTTTAAGGAAAAATCCATGCTTTTCTTGATCATGCCAATAACAGGACCAAATATAGCAGTGGTAATTGTTGTCACAAAGGTGTTGCCTGCATTAATCAAATGTCCTTTTAAATTTGACACAAAAAGATTTGATAGCTGCTTTGATGCTATCAATGAAGGTACTAAGTTTTCTATTTCCTGTGCGAAACCAAGAAATCAACTTACTAATAATATCTTTGATGAGAGAAGCCAAAAGTCCCATAACAACGGAACGGAGAGCTTTACCACCAATACGCATGGCTTCCTTTTTCTGAGATTGTTTGCCTGTTTCGATAGAACGCCGTTCTCCTTCTTTCTTCTGTTTCTCATACTCCGCTCGCGCCTCTGCATCCTTATCCCGATATTCTTGTTCTTTCTCGTCACTCAAATAAGTCTTATCCATTGGGTCAGCATATATATCCTTTGGGGTCTGACCGTTGGAGTTCGGAGTATCAAGCCAATCGCTCATAGTTTTGTCACCCTTTGAACGATTGTGACTTACATTCATCTCATTTAGATTGGCATCACTATTAGCAAATGTTATTTGCTGATCTTTTGTCAAATGAGCATTTGCTGCCGGATCGCGGATAATTTCACCTGCGGAGACTGTGTGGTCCATATCAGTACCACGTTCAGCTGAACCTGCTGGTCTTCCTTGATCAAATGGTCTTCTCGCTCCCTTGACTAAAGTTGCTTCTTCTTTACCAGATCTAGTTTTATGAGTTATAACATTTCCTTTTTCATCATGCTGAAAAATTTTTCTTGCCAATCGTCATATCTTTGCTGATAATCAATCTTATCATTATGAGTCGCAATTTTTTTCCTTTCGCAAAATTGTCTGTAGTTTGGATGTGAGCCGAATCGCGCAAGTCCAATGTCAGTCCGCGGTTTTCTTTGATGAAGTCCTCACCAGCAATAACCCCGATTTGATTGATAAACTGCTCCCATACAACATTCATAACGACATGACCGATGGTATCTGGATTGCCTATTTTTTCTCTATCGAGTTCCAACCCTTCCAAATCCGCCATCTGTTCCTCCAATTCAGAGTTCAGCTTACTTTCAAGGTCATCAAAGTCAATGGAGTCGCAATCTAATTCAGCCCACTCGTGGAGTTGATTCTGGTTCTTATTCATCGTTAATTATCTTATTAAGTCTTTGGGTAAAACATTGAGCAAGTCTACCACCTTGAAGATAATAGTGAGGGTAGGTTGCTTGCGGTTTGCAAACGTAAGCGTTAGTAATGCTGAAACTCATACCCAATTCTTTTGGCGAGCCACATTTGGGTGATGCCTCGCCTCTTCAAATGTTCCTTGATAAGGTTGCTATACTCTTTCTTCTGTCCCTTTAGATATTTGTTTCTCTTGATATTGGCTACAAAGCTATGAACTTATACTGAATAAAACGAAGAAGAACAGAACTTTCACGCTACTGAAAATAGTTTTGATTCATCCCCGAATTGCGTTGGTATTATTTTTACTTAAAAAAACGTGAGTTCGACGAATTCAGAACAATGCAAGCTGTGTGTCAATGGTCCTTTGTACATTGATGCACGGCTTCTTTGGAAACAGGCAATAGGCAGCAATGGCCCCTAATAAGTTGACGATGAAATTGTCAAAGCATCTATGCCTGGAGTGCTCCACTTGTGCAATGTTCTTAAGTTCATCATTCACCGTCTCTATAATGGCTCTTTTTCTGAGTAAAAGTCTATCTGAAACACTCATTAACGCTCCTTTCATGTTACTTTTCAATTTGGTAATAAGCTGTATTCCATCAACGAAAAGCCTTTGAAAGAGGTTCTTACTGATGTACCCTTGTCACCGACCAGCTTACCATGTATGAACTCTACAAAAGCTTGATACTCCAAAGGCTTACGGTCATCAACATCTCCCGGTGTTATCATAAAGTTGAGAAGCTCTCCTTTCTCATTACAAATCAAATGCAATTTGAAACCGAAGAACCAACCCATAGAACATTTCCTCTTTGGGCTATGCCTTTGAAAACTTTGTGAATATGTATTCTTTGGTTCTTACAGACACGCAGTGGTGTGCTGTCAACGAAGCTTATGCCCGTGCATTTGCCCAAGAGGACCTTCTTGATAAACAAGGTTAAGGGTATGACTACATCCTTTTCCAATTCTACTAAACGGTTATAAGAAACAACATTGGGAAACAGATGGCGAAGATGCTTACATACTTTTTCAAGATAGAAATGTTTAAAGCAGCGATAACCGGAGTCGTGGAAAAGAATCATTATCAGCATGACTTCTGCCTTTTGACATTGTAGAACTTCGATGATATTTTCTTTTTCCAGTAGGTTTTAGCGTATATTTTGCTGTTATAGCATCAAAAAAACTTACAGAAGTCGTCTGCCATACAAAAGATTTCTGTAATTTTGTCTTCGGTGATCATAGCGATTTTTTTGTTTGTAATTATTTGCATGTTAGTATCTTAAAGTTATATAAATTTCGCTAATCACTAAATTTATAGATACTTATAATTCGTCGAACTCACGTTTAACTAAGAAGTGTGACGACGTAACAACAGAAAAACAACATCCAGAGGAGAGTGACTTTTCACATATTTTTCGCCTTACTTATCGCATCCCTAACTACAATAAGCGCGTCCGCTGACACAATAAGCCTCTCAGCTCATTTCCTTATTGTATTCTCAAACGCAATAAGGATATTTTTTTAAGACTTTATATACAAGGAATAGGGAAGGGTCTGTGAGCGCATCTACCATAAAAAATATTCAGATCATCACTTCTTGGACAAACGAGTTATAAAAACACAAACCTCCTGCACTCAGTGTGGAGGGTTTGTGTTTACATAGAAATTTAAACTACTATGGAGCTTTATTTCGTTGTTATCTTCACAATTTCTGTAGGTTTCAACTCTGCATTGCGGCGTTCTGTTTTCGCGCACCACAGCTTCAGCAAGGTTGCGGAAAGCTATGCCTGTGAGGCTATCAGCATGAACGGCTACAGGTTCGCCTTCATCGCCACTATTGCAAATGCTCTGCACAATGGGGATTTGGCCGAGTAGTGGAACGTTCATCTCTTCTGCCAAACGTTTCACCCCTCTTTACCAAAAAAATATAGTAGCGATTTTTCAGGAAGTTCGGCAGGTGTAAACCAAGCCATATTTTTCTACAAGTCCTAAGATAGGAACATTCACTTTATCGTTTTGATACATATCAATACCCTTGCGCGCATCTGCTAGAGCCACATTCTGCGGCGTGGAAACGATTACGGCTCCCGTGATGGCCAAAAGATTGAAGTAGCGTTATGAATGTCGCTTGTACCCGGCGGCGTGTCCAGCACAAAATAGTCGAGATCGCCCCAATCGGCATCAGCTATAAGTTGCTTAAGAGCGTTGAAGCCATACCGCCTCGCCAAAGCGTTGCAGTATCTGGATTGACGAAGAAACCGATGGAGAGAAGTTTTACACCATATTTCTCGGCAGGAATGATGAGTTCGCGCCCTTCTTTCTTCTCCATAAAAATCTGCGCACCTTCTACATGGAAACATCTTCGGTACACTCGGTCCAAAAAAATATCAGCGTCGAGAAGTCCCTACCTTATAGCCCATCTGCGCCAGAGCCACAGCTAAGTTGGCCGATACAGTACTTTTTGCCCACTCCGCCTTTACCGCTGCTCACCGCGATGATATTCTTCACGCCTGGTAGCATCTTACCAGGTTCAGGGCGTGCTGCTTGCAAACTCTTCACACTGATCGCCACATTCACATCCTTACTGACAAACGCGTGAATGGTTGATTCAGCCGACTTTACGACAGATTTAATAAAAGGGGTCTGTGCTCTTTTCAAAAAAATAAGGGAGAAGGAGACGTTCATTCCGTTGATGCGGATATCATCCTCTACCATATTGGCCTCAACGAGGTTTTTACCATTGCCTGGATAGTGAACTTTTTCCAAAGCATCGGTAATCATTTTGGGATATAATGTCATGATCTAATTGTTATGTTCTAAAAATATTATTTTGCGGTCGTGAGTCCGGAACGCTTGTTACGATTGTAGGAGCGGTAAGAGTCCAGTTCGATTTCTACATCTGGCTCTTGAAGTTCACCTGCTTGCGGAAGATGAAATTTGAGGTATTTAATCGTGATACCACGACTGAGCCATTGCTGCTCGTAATAAGTCTGAATACCTAAAAATTGCTTTGTCCTCCTCGCTGAGTTCTGTTTGATAAAGATTTTCTGTGCGATAGTCCACGAGGAGATTATTAGCAGCAATCATATACTTCGTATAGGTAAAGAGAAAGTTGCTATCCGTCTTCACGTGAACAATGCCGTTATCTTTCAAGATACGGCGATAGCGCTCCAGAAAGTAAGTAGAAGTGAGACGCTTTGTGGGCTTCTTCATTTGAGGGTCTGAGAATGTCAGCCAGATTTCGCTCACTTCGCCAGCCTCAAAGAAACGATCAATAAATTCTATCCCTGTACGCAAGAATGCCACATTCCTCAAATTATTCTCCAACACATCCTTTGCGCCAGTCCACATCCGCGAACCTTTGATATCTACGCCAATAAAATTTTTATCTGGGAAAAAGACGTGCCAGCCCCACCGTGTATTCTCCACGTCCACACCCCAATCCCTAGAACGATGGGGTTGCTGTTCTTGAAATACGTATCGTGCCAATGTCCCGGTTTCAAATCGTAAACAGGATTGGTCATCGACACTCCATTACAGAGTTCGCGCTCTGGACATTGAAACACATTCTCAAAACGTTCCATATCGGCGAATTTCGCCAGTTTATTCTTTCCCATCTGCAAGTATCTTTTTACATCTGCATCAGTTTTGACAAGTTTGTCTTTGCAGAACTTAAGAAGTTTTTGTGCCTCTTTGAGGCGGACACTCAGCTCATCCAGTTCGAGCGTATTCTGCTCGAAACTCTCCACGATTTCTTCCAATCGCGCCAGTGCCGTTTCGTAAGTTTGTTCTTTTGCCATAGTTTTGTATCTCGTATAGCTTTCTTTTTTTATTCAACAATGCTGCTTACTGCTCCATCCTCAAACTGCGTTTGTAAGCGGTCGCCTGGTTTCAGTTGGGATGCTTTCCTTACGACTTTCCCGTTAAGCGTTGTTATACTGAAAACCTAATTTCAAAATGCGTTCCGGACTGGCCAGTCGCACATTTTGCTCTAACAGTTTCAATGTTCGGTCTTCGCGCTCCAAGCGATGTTCTATCGCTGCAGTAATACGTTCGGGAATGAGATCGAGACGATGCTGCTCATTCTGCAAACGTTGTTGCGTGAGTAATTCGAGTCGCCCCATCAGACGAAGCAAGCGCTCGCGGCGCAAATTAGAGAACTGCTCGGAAGCCAACTGGAAGCGATGGGCCAATTGTTGGAAATGTTCTTTGCGATCACGCAGTAAGAGAGTAGCAGCACGCTGCAAAGTCTCTTCCAATGCTTCCACCTCTCGGATTTCTTTTTCACGCGCGTCAAGGAGAAAAAGCCGCCACAGCTGTTGGTGTCTTCAATCGGGTATGCGCAACAAAGTCAATAACCGTATCATCACGCTCATGGCCGATACCTGTAAGGATGGGAAGAGGAAATTGTGCCACATTAGCAGCCAGCAAGTAGAGTCGAAACCGTTAAGGTCGCTCACTGCACCTCCACCGCGAATAATTGCTACAGCATCCCATTCTTCCTCTTCGGCAGCTATCTGCTCCAAAGCTGCAATCACGCTATTCTCAACAGTATTTCCCTGCATGATAGCCGGGAAGAGTTTTAGCGTAAACTTATAGGGCTTTTGATTCATTTGGTTGCAGAAGTCGCCATATCCTGCTGCTGTCTCGCTCGAAATAACAGCGATACGACTCAGCGGGCGTGGGAGCACGAGTGCTTTGTTCATTTCAACACGCCATCTTCTCGCAACTGTTCTAAAATTTCTTGGCGACGACGTGCCATATCTCCCATTGTGTAGGTTGGGTCAATATCAAGAATATTCAGACTATAACCATATACTTCATGAAAGTCTACCTCTACCTCAACAAGCACCTTCATTCCTGCTGCTAAAGTTTGCCCCGTGGCACGCTCAAAGTGGGAGCGAAGCAGTGCAAAGGTGTTACGCCAAATATGAGCCGAAGCTTTTGCAACTAAGCCGTCGTGGGGATCGCGCTCCACAAACTCCAGATAACAATGCCCATTTCCCTCACACTAACACTGGCGATTTCAGCCACAACCCAATAGCTATCTGGCATCTGGTAGCGAAGGGTATCCCTCACAAGGGCGTTAAGTTCGGAAAGGGAAATGGAAGTCATAAGGAGAAGTTAATGTGCTAATGTGCTAATGTGCTAATGTGCTAATGTGTTAATGCTATTTTTGACATATACTTAATTAACGCATTAAGCAACGTTTTATTTAAGAGCTTGGTTAGCTTTCCACATATCGGGAATACCATAACCGAAAACTTCATTCGGCTTTTTGTAATAGTTGCCTGCTTCACGAACGGCTTTCATTATCTCAAGCGGTTTTTATCGCGATGAGCTTGCCAGAGACAAGTGACAGCACCAGCAAGGATAGGACAAGAGAAACTTGTTCCGTTTGCCGTATCTACATTTCCACTGGGATAGAAAAGTGCACAATCACGCCCCATCGCCATCGCATCAGGTTTCACGCGTCCATCAGCAGTATAACCCAAAGAAGAGAAATTTGTATTGATACTATCTGCAGCTACTGCGCCAACCGTCAAGATGTCAGTAGCATCAGAGGGAAGTTGATTTTCTTCCATCGGCCGTTACCTTCATTTCCCGCAGAATTGAGAACGAGCAAACCACGAGAAGCTGCCAATGATGCTGCAATACTATTAACAGCTGTGCGACCATTCAGATCGGCATAAGTATGATTCATCTCGGGATAGTCGAAATTATAGTAACCCAAAGAAGCTGTCACCACATCAACACCCAAACTATCGGCATATTCAAGAGCTGCTGCATAATTGTCCTCTTCCACAAGTTGTTCCGTCTTAGAGTCTTCACTCTGAAGCAAATAAAAACTGGCTTCAGGAGCAGTACCAACAAGGAAAATGGGGCTGATTAGTAGCAATACAAGAAAGAACCATTGTTCCATGAGATTGCCAGTCGTAAACAGATTCTGCCCGGCTCAGCAAAGTTGCGTGTACCAAGAATCTTTGCACTACGAAGACCTGGTATAATATCGGTATTGAGAAAGCCTCCATCAAGTACAGCTATCGTCATACCTTCTCCACGAAATCCTGCTTGATGAAGCTTCTGCGTGTTGAGCATCTCCACTTGTTCTTGTGCGTAACCATAAAAATTGTCGAGCGTATCTGTCTCGATATTTTTTATAAGTTCATAACGTTCTTCATTGGAGGAAGCATCTATTGAGTCTGGACCAATCCAGACAAGACGCGTTGCTTTGACAAAAGGAAGCATCCGAATGGCGGCCATTTTCAGCGTATCAGTAGTTTCTACCACCACTGTGTTGTTCCATTTTGACATTGTGGATTTTCAGTCCTTCTTGGCGCAACACTTGGAGATAGTTGGGCGAAACAGGAAGATCATAGTGGTCCACCTTTATCTTATAACGCCGCCGACGCTCAAGAGCTTTTGCTGAGAGAAATTCCTGGGGGCGCTTGAGCGAATATGTATTATTTTTCTTATCCGTAAGCGTCACGCGGAAGCGGAAAGTTTTAGGTACCGCCTGCTTTTTTGATTGATGCTGTGCAGCAACTGGAGTGCTAAAAAGGAAACACAAAGTGACAAACCACAAGATATTCAATGTTCTCATTATTGCTATTTTTATTTCTTCTGCAAAGATACTCTTTTTTCTTTTTCTATGAGAGGACAACTTATGGGTTCTATAATCCATTGCCGCATCTCCCCTACTCCATTTTCATCTTTTTCCCCAGTCGAATGTAACGCGTCCTTGTCGGTTGATGAGATAGTCGATAGAGATTTCGCCTTGATAGGGATTTTCTTGTTCGTTGTAGTCGCCAGGCACTGCATCGGAGGCTTGAATCTTCGCTCCTGCCACACTCACAGGAGTATCTTTCAGATACAGAAGTGAGTTCTGCCCATTCATCTTTAACCGCAATGTCACATAGCCTGCATTGGTTTCACCTTGTACACAGAGGTATTTATCGAAACGCAAAGGAATACCATTTCTCGTTTGCCGTTTGCTCAAGATAAGTTGGTTTTGCGTTAATGTGAGTTGCGGAACCAAACGGAAGAGATTGAAACCTAACACAATTTTAATATCTTTACCATCAACTACCTTACAGAATATATTACGGAAGCGCGCCGTACCGATGCTTAATTCAGGCAATATAGCGTAGGTGTCGCAGAGCATCGTGAGAAAAGATATGAGCGCCTAATTTCTGAACGGCTTTCATCGATATGGTTGTTATTGGCTGTGTGATATCAATGCAGGCAGCATAAGGCTTCGCCCCTACTTGTACGCTCACTGTTTTTATCCGTTTTGATTGAAAGGCACTGCAAGGGAATCGACCGTGAGAGATATTGTGGAACACCAAATGGAATAGCAGCGCGGAGCAACTGCTCATAGCGCTGTATCTTCAATCGGGCAGAACCCGAAAAGGCGTTATTATCAAGCAACTTACGGCAATCTGCGGAGGCTTCCGCATAATGCCCTATAACCCCTAAAGCGCGCACTTTTTCGGTTTCTACCATGAGCAGTTCTTCTTCTGTCCTACTTCCGAACAATGCTGGCTCAAGACGACGTGCTAACGAAATGACAGAAATGGGAACATTCTTTCCTTTATCCACCAAAAAAATCGGAGAAAAATCAGACGTCACAGAATCATCGGCCACGACCTGCAAGGCGGGGGCATTACGTTCCAATCCGAAAAAGATCTCCATCTGCGGTATAGTCGGCTAAAAGTATCTTTGGTTGTACTGTTGCTTTCCTTCAATCGTGAGTTTCATCCCGCCGAAGTCGAAGCGTACAAGAGAAAAAACCACGCAGGAAGGGGCAAGCCTAAAATACCGCAAGAGTTTCCATCTTTTACCTCACTGAGTTCTACTGCTGGCACAAGGGCGCACTCACCATTGAGTGTAAGGTGGAAATCGAGCGTATCAGTTTCTTCAGGAGGAAATACCACTGCTGACAACACATTACCCGGCGAACCGCTTTTCCAAACTCAAACCGCAAGTTGCCCCCTCGTATTCAGCCTGAAGCTGGGAGTCTGTAATTATCATTAAGACGCAAATTGGGTTGGCTCTTCACGAAAATCCATCCGAGAAGGAGCAAACACAATCTTTTTCTGGATAGATACATATCTCGCCCAAGCGCATCAACTCACGATTGCCCAGAATACGACAGATTTCGGGCTTTATATCTGCAGTCATTGCCGCTGCTGGAAATACATAGACCAAAAAGATTCCGGAAGCGAACGCTCCCCACACGAAGTTCGCGCAGGAAAGCTGGCCGAACATCCACTTTCCCAAACATGGTGTTCACGCTTAATGTCACATTGAGCAGCGCGCTCAAATTGTCGAGCATCGGCTTCGGTGATAATGGTCCGATGCTGTCCAGTGTTGAGGTGAAAATACACATTACTTCCTCCGTTAATAGATGCAGGCAGAAGCAAAGGCCAGTCGCGCGTAGTGGGGACGGATGTTGGCGTTGAGGGTTGCTCAAGAACAAAAGGTTGTTCATTGCGCAATTCGCGAGCGATACTCGCGAAAGTCTCCATAGGAACAGCGCGCAACTGGGGGAGTGTTGTGGCAAATTCGCAGAAATCAGCAAGCTTCTCCCAAAAGCCCTTGAGAGATATAATTTTCTATGCAAGTTGTAGCATAAGTGGTTTGCACTTCAGCATTCAGCGAATCAGCATAAAAACGCAGCAAACTATCGGCCGACGCACACGCCACATCGGGACGATTAAATGCACGCGCCAGTTCTGCTCGCGCGGTGAGTCGAGCAAAGGCCGTGAGCGATGGTTCGGAGCGATAAGCTTTTAAAGCAACTCAAAAATCGCTTCTGCGCTCGGCCAATCCTAAGATGCGTCCACTCGATCCGCTACTTCCATAGCGAACGGCCTTTTTGCGCATAGTCGCGAAACACATCGATGCGTGCGGCTCTAAAAATTATGACGTTTAAGATAGCGAATTTGCTGATCGGCATACGCCTGTAACTCTTCATAAAGTCCATCGTTGAGAAGATTCTCTGCTTTCAGTTCGGTCAAGGCCAAGCGCCCTACCGACCCTACTTGTTTTGGAAAATTATTAACAAGTGAATCTACACACTGATTCGTGCGATGATTATCTCCCTCAGCACGCGCAATGGACAAATCGCAGAAAAAGACGCACATAGGTAGGGAGTTCTTCCTTATGTTGACGATAGAGAGGGCGCAACTGCCTCACTTCTCCACGTGCTGCTAACATTGCACAGCGATTCGCAATAGAATCAGGGCAATGCTGCTTGACAACTTGCTGCTATGCTTATAAAACAGAAAGAGAATCTTGAGAATACGTTTCATCATAAAAACTGCTCCGAGAGCTTTAATAATATAACACTTCGTCCGCAAATATCCGAAAAAAATAGCTGAATTTTACAAATTTACAGCTCTCTATTCTTCCCAACTGAAAGTAAACTCGCCCCAAAACAGTCCACCCAAAACAATATTTCGAAACAGCTACCACTCGACAAAATCAACTTATACAGAAAACAAAAGCATACACCTTCTGAATAAGAGCCGTAACTTCATTATGACTTCTCCTTGAGCTTGTCCCAAACATTTTCTGGAGAAGAAGTGTGGTGAGCATAAATATCCTTATTGCGTATGGAGATTCAATAAGGATGTGAGCCGATAGCCTTATTGCGTCAGCCAACGCGCTTATTGTAGCAGAGAGGAATGGAGGAATGTGGAATATAGGGAAGAGTCTCTCCTCCCTATATATGTTGTTTTTCTGGTGAGGAGGAGACCGCAAGAGGATAAAGATATAACGGACATAGATTTCTGCTTTTTAACAAAAGCAGAAATCTTGCAACGATATCGTCTAAAAAAATAAATGAAAAACGTTAATTATCACAATATGTGCGCGCAGGGATAGTTTCGGAGCTTACTCCAGCAATTGTGATGGTATCTTTGGAGTGGGCGATACCATAAAGGGAGTGCAAAGCTAACATATTAGAAGCAATTCGCCTTATCAAAGAGACTCTTCCACCAGAAAGAAAAGAGCTCAAAAAGTAAAACAAAAAAACGCGGCGTCCACTTTTCTTCAAAGCTTCTGCCGCGTTTTGTCGGAAAAGAGACGACTCGAACGCCCGACCCTACGTCCCGAACGTAGTGCGCTACCAACTGCGCTACTTTCCGATTGCGGGTGCAAAAGTAGAGTTTTGTTTTTGTTCTACCAAATTATTCCCTTACTTTTTACGTTCACATCTATCGCTAACTTCGGTGTTCTCGGGTCATTGGTAATGAGCAAAAATACGACGACGACCTTTGAACTGTAGTGTTGAATTATTTACAATAATTTTTCATCTTTGCCTTCTCACCTGGTTTGATCTCTCGACGGTCGAGACTGACAGAGATTCCTGCATTATACACTTGCAAAGCACTCACAGAAAGTGGACTTTTCCTTCATTCGACAAAAATAGTTGAGTATGAAGTCGCTTCTTGTTTCCTAACGAACCGAGCTCTACATGCGTACTATCCAAGTGCGCAATGGGGAGCTAATGCCAAAGTAGCTTCCGAATAATTATTGTCAGGGAAGAAGCGTGACGCTCACATTTATTTCGTTGTTACGATTGATGCGCTCACCCGTATAGGTGGAAAGATAAATGGAAGCCTGCGTTAAGCCCATACTCATAACCACATCCGACTTTAAGGTGAGGTCTTATTTTTGCTTTTACGACCTGGATGAAGAACTGTGGGCTGAATATCAGCATCTAAATATTGAGGGAGGTGCATCAGCCCCAACGTCATAGGTTTCTTCCCTGCATTGAAAACCTCCACGGTACGTTCGGGACGATCGCCACGCCGCACATCATCAAACTCCACATTCTCCGTAGAGAGCCATTTGTCGCCAAGGTGAACAGGAAAGTTGTCTGCTTTACCTTCACTTGGCATCACCACATGGCCAACAAGATTGAGATAATAAGGATTCTCGCCTATATTGGTATAAAACAGCGATACCTTTATAGAAATGTCCAAGAAGTTCAGCGTCATATTTAGCAATGATCTTGCCCTCCGCTCCTGGAGCTATCGAGGTTTGGTCCCAACTCACCAACGTGCAACCACAATCTGGTTCCACAGCCTTTATCTCCAATGGCTGGTTGCCTGTATTGCGAACACGAAAAATAGTTTGTGCCGGATTACGCCACATGATTTGACCAAAATCGTGCTGGGTTTCAGAAAAACTAATACGTGGCTGAGCCTGCATCCCGAGGGAGAAAAGAGCTGCAGCAAGAGATAAAAAAATATACTTTCTCATTGTTTCTTTTGCGGGTTGATAAAAGTCACAGAACACTGTGTACTGCGCAAAATTAGTCATTTTTCGCCATGTGACTTTGCAAATATGAGAGAACTTTCATATTTTTGTACTCTCTCAAACTTAGATTTTACCCCACTCTCTGCAGAGGAAGTGAAATCTTACACTTATAAAAACGTATGAAATTTATATCTTGGAATGTGAATGGACTAAGAGCTTGCGATGGAAAAGGTTTCACGAAGCTTTTAGAAACCTGGACGCAGAACTTCTTTGCTTGCAAGAAACAAAAATGCAGGCGGGACAACTCGATATCAACTTTGAAGGGTACGAAAGTTTCTGGAACTACGCTGAGAAAAAAAGGATATTCGGGAACGGCTATCTTTACAAAACATCATCCGCTCAATGTGACCTACGGATTGGGCTGTGAGGAACACGACCATGAGGGACGTGTTATCACGCTGAAATGGACGACTTTTTCCTAATTACGGTTTATACTCCAAACTCTCAAGATGGGTTGCGCCGCCTTGACTATCGCATGACCTGGGAAGATGCTTTCCGAGAATACCTCTTGGAGTTGAACAAGAAGAAGCCTGTGATTGTTTGTGGCGACTTGAATGCAGCTCACCAAGAAATTGATCTTAAGAATCCGAAGACAAATCGCCGTAATGCAGGTTTTACGGACGAAGAACGCGAAAAGATGACACAACTTCTTAATGCAGGCTTTTTTACTGATACTTTCCGCTTTTTCAATCCCGACTTGACGGGAGCTTACTCATGGTGGTCCTATCGCTTCCGTGCTCGAGATGCGGGGTGGCGTATCGACTATTTCCTCGTCTCCAACAGTCTGAATGATAAGTTAGTTTCAGCTTCCATCCACAATGAGATTTTTGGTTCTGACCATTGTCCAGTTGAAGTTGTATTGAAGTAATACATAAATATATAAGCAAGGACAAACAGAGGGAAATTTTTCCTCTTTTTATCCTTCCACATTATAAGAACAAGCTATGAAAGAATTCTTCAAATATGTTTTAGCAACTGTTGTCGGCATTATGCTCGTAGGGATTTTTCTCTTTCTTTATGGGGCTCATGATGCTCGTATCATTGGCTATCTCCGACAATCAGAAACCAATGATTGAAGACAATAGTATTTTGAGAATATCTCTTTCTGGAACGATTTCAGATCGCGCCAGCAGCAATCCATGGGCGATACTATTAGGCAACGACTTAGCTGAGCAACAAGGTCTTGACGATATGATCAAAGCTATTAAAGTGGCCAGCGAAGACGAAGATATTAAAGGTATCTACATTGAAGGAGGTATGCTCCAATCCGACTTTTGCCACGCTGCAAGAACTGCGCAAAGGCTCTGTTAGATTTCAAGGAGAGCGGTAAGTTTATCATTGCTTATGGCGAAAACTATACACAAGGAGCTTACTATGTGGCATCTGTGTCGATAAAGTTTTGGTTAATCCTAGCGGAATGGTGGATTGGCACGGGCTCGCTGTCTCAGCCCGTCTTCTATAAAGACCTCATGGAAAAAGTGGGCGTCAAGATGCAAATTTTTCCGTGTTGGCACTTACAAGAGTGCCGTTGAACCTTATATGCTCTCGGTATGAGCCCCGCCAATCGCGAAATGACGCAATCTATGCTCAACAGCCTATGGGGAAATATCTGCAGGAGGTATCCGCATCTCGACATATCTCAATCGACAGTCTCAATGCTTATGCGGATCGCTACCAAGCTTTAGCAGAGCCGAGCAACTATGTGAAGCAGAAATTTGTGGATGGTTTGGCCTATATTGATGAAGTACGCAAAACTTTGCGCGATCAGCCTCGGCGGACAGAAAGTGAATCTTGTTGAAGCTTCAGAACTAGCGAAACTCTATGAAGAAGGTTCTTCGTCCTCCAAAAATTGCAGTCTATTACGCTTCAGGAGAAATCTTTGGAGCGGAAGGGAATATGAACGGACTGAATGGTGAGCAAATTATCGGTAAGAACGTTGTTGAAGATTTAGATGCTCTTGCTAACGATAAGGATGTAAAAGCCGTTGTACTTCGTGTGAACTCACCGGGAGGTTCAGCTTATGCTTCAGAACAAATTTGGCACGCTGTTGAACTACTCAAAAAGAAGAAGCCTGTTGTTGTTTCTATGGGCGGTTATGCTGCCAGTGGTGGCTACTACATTAGTTGTGGTGCCGATTATATCATTTCCGAACCTACGACACTCACAGGTAGTATTGGCATTTTTGGTATGGTTCCTGATGCTTCTGGTTTGCTCGAAGGAAACTCGGTTTACATTTCGATGCTGTCAGCACCAATAAAAGCTTTACGATCTCGAACCAGCTACGGGGCACCTTTCTCCAGCAGCAGGTGCAGCTATGCAAGCCTATGTTGACAGAGGGTACAAACTGTTCATCAGTCGTGTTGCAGCAGGCCGACACATGACAGCACAACGCGTTAATGAAATTGGACAAGGACGTGTATGGACTGGTCAACAAGCATTAGCGCTCAAACTTGTCGATCGCTTTAGGAACACTTGACGACGCTATTGCAGAAGCAGCTAAGCGCGCGAAACTCATCGATTACGAAGTAACCTCTTCCGATATAGAAACGAACCTCTTCAGTGATTTTCTTTCTAACGTACAAGAGGACTATCTGGAACGTAAATTAAAAAAACAGTATTGGGTACATACTATGATCCTCTGCGCTTTGCAGAAAGTATAAGAGGCAGAGACGCTCTCCAAGCGCGTATGTTCTTTGAGCCCAACCTGAAATAACACACACGAACGGCTCCATGCGCCCTCTGCCTCACCCTCGATTATGGCCGTGGCTACTTCCTGTAAGTTGGCTCTACGAGTTTGTGACAACCCTACGAAACAAAGCTTTCGATTGGGGATGTGGTTGCCACAGCAACGTTTCTCTGTACCAGTCATTACCGTAGGAATCTCGCGGTAGGTGGTACGGGGAAAACGCCCCACACGGAGTACTTGCTCCGCCTCTTGGAACAAAAGTTCCGAGTAGCTACGCTTAGTCGCGGATATGGTAGAAAAAGCAAGGGGTTCAGAATGGTAGAACAAGAAAGTACTGCTGCCGAGAGCGGTGACGAACCGCTACAGATGAAGCATAAATTTCCTTGCGTGGCAGTGGCAGTGGATGAAAATCGGCGTCGAGGAATTCAGCAACTACTTTCACGCATTCCCATCCCAGAGGTGTTCATCCTCGATGATGCCCCTGCAACACCGCTATGTGCAAGCGGGGCTTAACATTTTGCTCACCGACTATTCGCGGCTCTATACTCGCGATCTCGTTCTCCCTGCAGGCCGGTTACGCGAAGCTCCCCAAGGATCTAAACGCAGCAACATCATCATCGTGACAAAGTGCCCTGAAGATCTAAGCAGACAGAAGCAGCGGTCATTCGACGAGAGTTACACTCTACAACCAGAGCAACACTTGTTCTTCACCACCTTTCGCTACCGCCACCCCTACCCTGTTTTCGGGGCAGAATCTGATGGAACACTGCAAAGGAAGTCGTGTACTGGCCATCACTGGCATTGCGCATCCTGAACCCATGTTCAAACAATTGGAAGAAGAAGGCGCAGAAGTCACTCCGTTAACCTTTCCAGATCATCACACTTTCAGCGATAATGACATCAATCGCATCAACAAGACTTTCAACGAACTATGGGAGCCTCCCTGCCCTAGCTATCACAACAGAAAAGGATGCCGCTCGCTTACGCGATATGGCAGGGACTCAGTCCGCTACTCAAAGTTCACCTCTTCGCTCTTCCTATTGAAGTCGACTTCCTCCTGGGAGGAGAACCTGCTTTTTAAGAAACTCATCTTTTTCATATCTCGACAAACAAAAATAAATAATCATCATAATAATGAACATTAAGATTTATATCGAACAAGTTAAGGAGACTGCACAATGGATTAAGGAGCACACAAAGTTGCGCCCTCTCACAGCTATTGTTCTCGGCACTGGACTCAGCCACTTGGCTGAAGAAAATTGATATTGTAGACGAGATTCCTACGACCAAATCCCCAACTTCCCCCGTTTCAACAGTGGAAGGACACAGCGGCCGCCTTCTCTTCGGCCACCTCGGTGGCAAAGAGGTGATGGCGCTTGAAGGACGTTTCCACTACTATGAGGGATACAACATGCAGCAAGTCACTTTCCCCAACGCGTTATGGCAGAACTCGGCATCCGCTCTCTCTTTGTCAGCAACGCCAGCGGAGGTACAAATCCAGACTTTGAGATTGGCGACTTGATGCTGATCACTGACCATATCAATTTCCAACCGGAACATCCTCTACACGGCCCCAACTACCCCGGTGGCCCTCGCTTTCTTGACATGCACGAAGCTTACGACCATGAGTACCTCGAATTGGCACGCAGCATTGCGCGTGAGAAAGGCATCAAAGTTGTCGAAGGCGTTTATCTTGCAGATCAAGGCCCCACTTATGAAACGCCAGCAGAATATAAGATGTACCGCATCCTCGGTGCTGATGCTGTCGGCATGAGTACAGTTCCTGAAGTCATCGTTGCCCGCCATGCTGGCATTCGCTGCTTTTGGTGTGAGTGTCATCACCGACTTGGGCGTTGAAGGAAAGATTGTAAACATCACTCATGAGGAAAGTGCAACGCGCCGCAGACGCTGTGCAGCCACTTATGGCAGACATCTTCCGCGAAATGGTGAAACGCATTGATTAACGCGATCTTTTGGATATAGAATATAAAATTTGCGTGAAAAACCTCTCCATATTGCCTCACCTCATCAAAGGGGAAAAGCAATCAACAAGAGTCACCCACTGTAACTTTTCTCCGCTATATCCGTCTTACCAATAAGTGTGCGCATTATTGCGCCTACAATACATGACAAAAAGAAAGAACAAAATGAAAAAGATTCTAATTCTCATGGCTGTAGCACTGGGCTTCACATCCACCAGTTGTGCACGTACAGCTCCAAAAAGCTGAAGCAGCCGAAGCCACGCAGGTAGAAACAACCACAGGCGTCCCCTCTACAGTAAAAATAGTCCCAACAAGCATCACTGGCGGACAAGCAATCATTGATGCTATCAAAAGCCAACTATCCTAACAAAGTTGTCCTCATCGACATTTGGGCCACTTGGTGCCCTCCTGTGCCGTGCAGCACTCAAGGATATTGATGCCATCAAACCCACCTATCAAAACAAGGGCGTTGTCTTCGTTTATCTCACAGGAGAAACTTCTCCTCAAGATAAATGGCAGCTATGATTCCCAGCATCTCTGGCGATCACTACCGCCTCACGAAGCAGCAGTGGCAAAAACCTTTGCACAGATCTCAACATTCCTGGTATTCCTGCTTATGTCCTTCTCAACAAGGATGGTAGCGTAGGTTTCTCTAACCTTACTGAGGGCGGATATCCTGGCAACGATGTTATTCAGAATAATCTCGAAGTTGCTATTTCCAAATAAATAAGTATAACTTCCCTCTCTATAAAAAACACGGAAAGAGCAGAATTGCTTTTTCCGTGTTTTTTATATTCCACAGTCAGTTCCCATATTTGTTTCCACAAAATAATCGTATCTTCGCGCCAAAAATCAGAACTATGTTAGCAATTTTTCATCAATGTCCTCGCTATTATTGCAGGTGGCTTTGTTGGTTCCCATCACCAAGCGCAGCCTCAACGTGAAGTATCTCAATGCTCTTGCTACGGGTATGGGTATCGCCATCTTAGTGATGGGTATCAATGTAGCCATGCAAAAATATGAGCAAGAGTGACAACCCTGTACTTTTTATCTTTTTGTCTGGCGGCTGGTGGCCTTATCGGTACCATGCTAAACCTTGACGGCAACATGGAACGTGCAAGCAAAAAAATACAGAGCAAAAAGTCGAAAATAGATGGCGCCCCTTCGGTGGCCGAAGGTATTACGACAGCCACGCTGCTCTGCTGCGTAGGCACACTGCCATGATGGGCCCCATCCTTAGCGCTATCTATGGCGATGACACCTACCTCTATACCAACGCTACGCTCGATTTTTGTCACTCTCGTCATCGTGGCGTCCACTTACGGCTTTGGTTCGGCGCTCTCCAGCATCCCCGTGTTGCTTTGGATGTCGTTCTTCTATTTCATTGGATGGTTGTTCAAAGGCTCTATCTCTATGTCGCCCGACTCTCTAAGCGCACAAATCATCACCGAAACCAACATCGTAGGCGGCGTCCTTATTGCTGCAGCAGGTCTGGGTGTTCTCACATCAAGGACTGCAAGACGGTTAATCTCCTTCCCTCTCTCTTGCTCCCCCATGATTTATCTTTGCATCCGCAGTCTGTTCTAAAAAAGAGAGGTAGAATAAAATAAAAATACTATAAACACAATAGCAATGGGAACAGTAAGGACAACCTCCGTAGTAGTTACCGATATGAAAAGAGTAGAAGATATTCTGATGTCGGTTTCATGGCGTGACTTTTGCCAGCACCTACTTTCAGAAATCTTCATCCTGGTTTTATCATAAGATGGACGGCATCGATGGCAACGGAGGTGTAGGAGGCTTCAACCCACAAGAAGCCGAACAGATGCGTGATGCACTTATCGATCTATCTAACCGCATTCGTCGCGCTGCAGAAAAAAATTTAGGCGAAGTTCTCATTGACCTTTCAAAACAAAAAGTGGCCCTGTAGGCAACGGGCCACTCTTTTGTCTCAACGAAAAAGTAGCGGGACGTTAAAAAAACTTCAGTCTCACAAAATAAATGCCCAAACCTTCTCCTCTAACGTTTTATTTTGACTATCGCTGCAACAAGATTCTGCTCATGGCCACACATACCCCGACTGCAAGTTCCAGAAAAGGATGTATGCTGCAACCGAAGTAGTGGTGCAGAAGAGCAAGATTACTCACGCCTCCCTCTCTCACTGCGTGTATAGTCCTATTGCAACTCCACCGGCTGTATCTTTCACTCTCCCTCTCAGAAAAAAACTTATTTTTGTTGTCACGTTGTCAAAGAGGGCAAAAAGTATTGATATATAAGCACTTAATGGCGTAAGCTGACAGAATAGGGATGTCGGCGGATAGGCTTATTGTATCTGAAAAATGCAATAAGAATATAGGCGCTTGAGCAGATTCTTTTTCGTGCTTCTCCTCATAGAGAGAGATAATGAAACCGCCACATCTGTCCGTGAGTTTAATTGCCACTGGATTTGCCCATATTAGAACCGCTTTCTTGTGAGGAACTACCCGTCTTAACATCTGAATTTTTCAATACTTCGAGCTGTTTTCTTCACCACTGCTCGCAATTTGCCGAAGCGCCAACTAATGCCAAGCGAAATTCTCGAAAGACCGTGAATCACATAACTCTCCGAACTTCTGAACATCGCTGTCTGAGTCGTATTTTTCAATGTTTGGTGAGGATTGAAGATATTGAAAGCCATTGAGTGTAACCGTCAAACGGTCTTCCTCAAGAAAAAGAGCGCGAAAGATTCAGGAAATAGTATTTGAACTCAGAGCCTTGTCCTTGTAGACTTATATCGTTCCAAGTAGCACCTGCACCAAGAGCAAATTTTAGTTTCCAAGGTAAATCCTGTCGAAACATCGCAAAGATATTGCCCGAAAAGCCATAATTATGGTCGTTTGTCCTGTAAGATTTCAAATCTGAGTATTTTCAGATTTCCGTTTAATGTAAAAGCTGTCGATTTCCATGGGTTCACATTCAGATAAGTATCAAAAACTCCATTGCTTAGAATGTAGGAAATTGCCACTTGTTGAATGCTCCACACCATCTTTCATAAAACTATAGAATGTCAAAACCATTATACGACGTAGAATAAGTTGCAGAAAAATTAACACTAAACTTTTGACTAAACAGACTATAATTCAGTTGGAAATTATGTGCTGTCTCACTCTCCAGATTGGGGTTACCATAGCTTATTTTCTCGGGGAAAGATGATTAACATACGGAGAAAGATAATAAATATCTGGGCGACCGATACGCAAATTATAGCCCAAACGAAGTAACTGTGTATCGGTTAGATTATAGCCCAAATTCAAGCTGGGAACCCAGTCATTGAGCCGCGTAGAAAAAGCCGCACGACTCCCATTGGGATAGGGTCACACGAATATGAGAACTCTCAAAAACGAAGCCCCGAACGGAGAGAGAAACGTTTCAACCTATAGATGTATTCCGTGTAGCCCGCCGAAATGTCCGTACGATGACGATAAAGCAGACTTTGAGCGACATCAGGTAAGAAATCGGTTGCTGTTCCTGCCAAACGAGAGTACTCCTCATTATCAGAACGATTAAGGCGATAGATGTAGTTTTGCCCCGACAGACGGCGTATGATTCTCTCCGAGTGGGGAGGTAAAGTCGATCTGTGCTGTATGTTCTTGCGATTTATTATCTGGGTCGATACGGCGATCTTTTTAGCACGAAAAGGCACGCTTTTGCAAATTGTCGTAAACATTGAGAGTCTTATTATTTCTCAAATCCGAACTAAACCGATAAGAAACGGTCAAATTCTGATTTTTCTTTACCAAACTGATGCTGATAGTCGACACTGGTGTTTATCCCATGATATCGACTGTCTCTATGGTTCACATTGTCATAAGAATAAACAGTCCCTGCATTTCCCGTCAAGAATGTTGAAGAAAGGCCATGTCCCTTCTGTCTGCCAGCATAAATACTACTACTAACACTCAGCAAATCATGCTTCGAAATATCATAACTGGCATCTAAGCCTCCAAAACCATAAGTCCCATGATTATAGGACTCTCCTTTTTGTTTTCAGCAAATGATTAACAGGATCAAGGATGAGTTCACGTTCCGATTCCGTCGTATTGCGCAACGAATTTTCTCCATTTACTCCCTCCATGCGCAGAAAGCGTCAGTTTACCTATCTGCACCATACCAAAAATATTTCCTCCCCATCCGCGATTGCTCCAAGAAAGTGTGGGCGTTACAGTATAACCACTCGTTGTTGCCTCCGTTGCCGTAACAATATTCAGTATGCCCGATGTGCCTTCCGCATCATATTTTTGCACCAGGATCGGTGATAACTTCCACTTTCTTTACTACGCTAGCGGGAAAACTCTTCAGTACCACCGACGGATTATCGCTCATCATCTTGTTGGGCTTTCCGTTGACGTAAACTCTAAAAGTTCGCTTTTCCATTGACTGTTATCTTGTCCTGCCCATCTACTGTAACGAGAGGTACCTTCCGAAGCATTTCCAACATGGTATTGGTCTGCGCATCAGGATCGTCACTCATACTGTAAACCAAACGGTCTATCTGACTTTTTCACCAACGGACGAGCAGCTACCACTTCTGCCGTAGCCAGCGACTTTCCTGCATCTTGGGTCAGAATAGTACCAAGTTCAACCATTTTGTCTGCATCCAGCACCAGTTCTTTCGTTGTTGGCAACTTGCCAATAATGGCTGTTTGCAAGATATATGTTCCTGGTTTTTGTATAGTGTAAGGTAAACTTACCACTGGCATCCGTAGTCGCCACAACCAAAGGCTTTACCTCTCCTTTGCGAAAAGAGACGCACTGTAGCATAAGGCTCTTTATGTTGGCTCAGTGAGTCCTGTACAACACCATGAATAGTATAACCACCTGCTACTTGTGCCATGGCAAATATAGAACACGATAGTAAAGCAGCTATCAAAAAAATGTTTTTCATAAAAAGATCTTTGAATCATTATGGCAGAGGTAAGAAAGAGTTTGTATTGATGCAAAAATCTACAAAAATAAAAATCACAAAAAGCAGCATAACATATCTATTATGCAAAACAAAAAGCAAGGGATTTGCCGAATAAATCAACGTTTCGACAAATCCCTTGCTGGATAAGAATTGTATTACTATTTGATATTTTCGCGAATACGGCAGAGGTAGGCATTTAGGCCGTCTTCATCGCGGCGGTCTATAATTTTCAAGAAGGTCCTTAAGTTCTGTTCGGATATTCTCCACCTGCTGCCCTGTGCGCGGGTTAAACAAAATTTCGCGCAGGAGTGTATCGTCTTCACTAAGCACCCCACGAGCAATGGCCAAATGGCGTTTTGAAGGTGGTGCCTGGTGCATCTTGGTGCTTCATTACGGCAGCAAAGGTGAAAGTAGAGACAAACGGAATGGACAAAGAGTAAGCCACCGTTTCATCGTGTTCTTCGAATGTATATTCGCAGATGTGCAAACCGAGCCGACTGTACAAATCACGAAAGAAGATACGCCCCATATAGTCGCCCTCATTGATAATGATGGCGTTCTCTTCTGCCAGTTTTCCTAAGTTGGCAAAATGTCGGGCCAAACATGGGGTGTGTGCTAACATAGCGTTGTCCGCACTTTTCGTAGAATTCATGTAGCCCTGTTTTTCACTGAAGCTATATCGGAGATAATGCAGTCGGGCGTGAGATGCGGTAATACTTCTTCGAAAAACGCTCAACGTATATTTCAGCGTCACTGCATTGATAACGAGTTCGGGCTTAAACGCATCGATTTCTTCCAATTGCGTGAAGCGCTGCGTGTTATACATGAAGCGCAATCGCGTTGGATTGACGTCGTACACAGCTGTTTCGTGCTCAAAACTAAGAAGGTCTACAAAAACGACCCCATCTTTCCTGCACCTAAAACTAAAAATCCTCATAATTCTAAGTATATGTCTCTCGCCATCTCTTCAAAAGCAACAGATGGCTTCTACAACATAATAAAGAACACGCTGTTCCCTTCTCATGCAAGAAAAAGAGAACAAGCTTTTTCTCCTTTCTATTCTCTATTTAATATGTCCACTTGCTGGCGCACGCTTTCTTCGTGAATAGCTTCAAAAACGGTTTCATAAAATCGTTCGACATACCGCTCAACACGCTTGCGCTCCGCGCTTGTTGATAATCTCACTGTAGCGCGCCGTTTGCACGATGGTCATATTGTGGTCTTTCTTGTACGCGCCAATCTCTCTGCTGACACGCATCCGCTTTGCCAGCAAGCGGATAAGGTCGTTGTCGATGTGGTCAATCTGTTTGCGGAGGGCTTCGAGGTTCTCCGTGGAGGCGGCAGGAGTCGCGAATCACCAGTTTGTCAAGGATAAAGTTGAGTACGTCGGGGTCACCTGTTGCTTGGCATCGCTCCATGCTGCATCGGGATTACAATGCGATTCAATAATCAAGCCATCGAAACCGAGATCCATAGCTTGCTGAGAGGTGGAGCAATGAGTTCGCGGCGACCGCCCTATGTGACTGGGATCACCAAAGATGGGCAGATTGTGAATGCGGCGGCGCAATTCTATAGGTACGTGCCACATGGGTAGATTGCGGTAGAGACTTTGCTCGTAGGTCGAGAAACCGCGATGGATAACGCCCAGACGTTTCAATCCAGCTTGATTGAAGCGAGCAGACCGCCTATCCAGAGTTCCAAATCAGGATTGACGGGATTTTTACAAAGGACGGGAACATCCACACCTTTCAAACTATCGGCCAGCTCCTGCACAGCGAAGGGATTGGCCATTGTGCGCGCGCCTATCCAAAGGATGTCGATGCCGTATTTTTAGGGCCAGTTCCACATGCGCAGCTGTAGCCACTTCCGTAGCGGTGAGCATCCCCACTTCTTCGTGTACTTCTTTGAGCCATTCCAAAGCTGGTTCTGCCGTGACCTTCAAAGCCTCCGGGTTTTTGTGCGAGGTTTCCACACTCCCGCACGATATATGCGTATGCCTTCAGCTGCCAATTGTTTGGCAGTGGTCATTACTTGTTCCTCACTTTCTGCCGAACAAGGACCGGCTATTACGGTAGGCCGATGTGGCATCTATTCCTTCCAGATTCAGAGGGCTAATTCGAGTTCCATATTCTATCGTTATTTATTTCTATTTGTATTTATTCAAACACGGCTTGGATTCGGCGAAGGGCTTCTGCCATCTTTTCTTCTTTCGCACACAAACTGATGCGGATATAACGGCGTCCGTTGCTGCCAAAGATAAAACCGGGAGCCAGAAATACACGGGCTTCGTGGAGTACTTTTTCCGTGAGATCTTCTACATCGGCGTAATCGTCGGGTATGCGCCCCAAACGAACATGCCAACGGTATCGGTATCATACTTGCAGCGGAGCGTGTCCATGATTTGCCAAGCCAAGCGACGGCGGCGGTCGTAGGTGGCGAAGTTGTTTTCGCTGTGCCATTCGTTGGAGTTGTCGAAGGCTTGAACAGCCGCCAACTGCAAGGCGCGAAAGATGCCGGAGTTCATATTACTCTTTACCTTCAATATCCATTTTGTCCACTCGGCGTTGGTCACACATTCCCACGCGCCAGCCTGGCATATTGTGGCTCTTCGACATCGAATTGAATTCAACACAATGCTCTTTTTGCTCCTTCCACTTGGAGCAGGCTCATAGGTTCGTGGTTCAGGATGAAACTATAAGGATTGTCATTGACAACTACTATGGCGTGACGGCGAGCAAAAGTCAACAAGACGCTCATAAGTACTCCGCAGAGCTGGTGCGCCTGTCGGCATGTGGGGATAATTGCTCCACAGCATCTTCACGCCCGTCAAATCCATACTTTCCAGCTCGTCGAAATCGGGCTGCCAATCATTCTCAGGTTTCAGATTATAATAGACCACTTCAACGCCCAGCAGCGTGGGCAGAGCAGTATAGGTGGGATAACCAGGGATTGGGCACAAGAATTTTTATCCCTGGATTGCAGAAAGCCAGCGTAACATGGAGAATGCCTTCCTTTGAGCCAATGAGCGGTTGCACCTCCGTGTCTGGATTCAGACTAACGCCATAAAAACGCTCATAGAAGTTGGCCATCGCTGCGCGCAGTTCTGGATACTCGCGGGTGGGTTGATAGCCGTGGGCTGAAGCTTTGCGCGCTTCGGTGCAAAAGCACTTCGATGGTTTCCTTTGAGGGCGGATTGTCCGGACTCCCTATTGCGAGCGAAACCACGTCCTTTCCTTCGGTGTTCGTGTGTGCCACTTCCAAGCATTTCCTCGAGTAAAGTAGTATTCACTGACTGCTGAAAGGCGGTTGGCGGGTTTAACTTTCTGAGCAGTATCCATAATGTGCGGTAGTTTATGTGTTGGTCTGTTTTATTTTCCTTCGTATTCTCCGAGAATCCTCAACTGTCGGGTCAGTGGGCGCACGGCATCTATGCTTTGGCGGTAGCGGTGGAAATCGAATAGCTCACGTCGACATAGAAAAAGGTATTCCCATTCTCGCCCAATGATGGGGGAGCGACTGAATCTTTGTCAAACTGAGGTGATAGAAACTAAAGATGCTCAACACCTGGCTCAAACTGCCTTCAGCATGAGGCAGAGAAAAAGACGATAGAGGCCTTGGTGGAGTGGTGAACATTCCGCAGCGCCTCAGCGGCCCAAGTATTACTGAGCACGAGGAAACGGGTGTGAGTTGTGCTTGTTGTCCTCTATGGAGCGTTCCAGAACTTTTTAGGCCGTAGAGTTCGGCTGCATCGGCATGGCAGATGGCGGCGTGTCCATGGAGTTGCATCCGTGCTATTTTCTCAGCCGCACCTGCCGTATCTTCGGCCTCCACCACTTTCAGATGGGGACGGTGAGAAAGGAAGTGGCGACATTGGGCCAAAAGCCACAGGGTGTGAGTTCACTTCCTTCAGCATCTCAGGACTATCGTCGGGCAAACACATCAAACTGTGCTCTATATGGAGCTTGTGCTCCCCACTATGGTCATGCTGCTCTGCTGGAGCAGTTCGTAGTTGTGGAGCAAACTTCCTGCTATGGTATTCTCTATGGCTACCAGTGCGAGCAAATCGTTGTCCTGCCGAGTCTGTGCAAACAAACTTTCAAACGTATCGCAGCAAACGAGCTCTATCTCCTCACCAGCAAAAACTGATGGGCTGCAATGTCGTGGAAAAGAACCTTTGATGCCTTGTATCGCTACTCGTTTCATTTTCTTTGTCTTCTTTCGGTGGTGGATAGGAACTGAAAGATAATAAAAATTCCCGCTCTATCGGGCGGGACATTTAATAGGTTTCATTTTCTTATTTTATGCATACGACATCCCGCTTCACTTGTTCAGCAAAGTAATAATAAAAGTAAAAGTTAAAACCTTTATTGGGTGTCATATATCTATCGAATGTACTTGTTAATGCTGCAAAGGTAGTACTTCATACGGACGCACCAAACAAAAACAAGTTTTTCTAAGAAAGCCTAAAGAAACTTATCTTTTCCTCTTTTTCGCCCCAAGAACACTTTTTATGACAAAAGAAGCCTTCTGTCTATTTTCGTCAAGAAATCTCTTATTCTATTGACCTGAGAATGGCTCGAAATCCAACTTGAAACAAAGTTATTCTCAGACCTGTCCGACTCGTCTGCTCCATCCAATAAGGATGTTTGAGGATACAATAAGGCAATCCTGCAACATCCTTATTGCTTCGGCTGACATCAATAAGGATATTGGCGAACACGATAAGGAAAATGATGGAAGAGGATAGAGCATTTTTCAACAAAAAGGAGAAAAAACGCGTCTTTTTCCCTCCGAAACAGAGTTTTTTGCGCACATCCTCATAGCTTCGCTTTGAGGATTTTTGAACAGATACCGCACATTTTTATTTTCTTAACATCTATTTTGCGTTTTACCAATGTAAAGATAATACGCACTAAATAGAGTATTCAACATCTCTCATGTACTGACAGATAGTAGCCTTTTAGGGTATTTCTGCATGTAAAAAGACGTTAATAGAAAGGAAGGAAACAAACTTTTTGCTTAACTTCGCAGCACTATGCACGAAGAAATACAGGATTTCATTGATGCGCTGGAAAGCTACATCAATACCGCTCTACGCGAAAGCTTAGAACCGGCCGAATACACGCATGAAGCGTTGGAAATTGCGGATGCCCGCAATCATTTGTTCCGCTCTGCTGGTGAGCGCGCCACAGATGAGGGAAGCCAACATCCATGCAGCTACGCGATCTCCTGCACATCGATGTTGACACACTTGAGACACAAGTGAACCGGGCAAGAGCTCAGAGCCGTGGCTCGAAACTATTTTAATGATTAACAGATCAAAAACAGTATGGAAGAAAATATTAAATATCACCACCAACTCCCTATTCAGCTTCGCTTCAACGATGTTGATCGCTACGGTCATGTGAATAACAATGCCTACTTCTCTTTCTATGATTTGGGCAAGGTGGATTATTTCAATTTGTTTTGAAAATCTACAACAGGGAAGCCGGATGTAGTACCTGTGATTACTAACATCAATGCGGACTTCATAGCTCCGGTTCTCTATGGTGATGATATTGTCATGGAAACTTGATGTAAGCTATGTGGGGGCGTAAGAGTTTCACGCTTGAGCAAAGGGCCATCAACCGAAAAACAACAACGTGGTTTTGCCATTGCCGTTCTGTTATGGTGTGTTTCTCACTAAAAGACCAAATCTCGGTAGAAGTCCCCGACTCTTTCCGCCGTGCCATCGAGGAGTTTGAACATACAAAATTCCTGCTCGAGAAATAAGAAAACCTCTCCTAATGCCCTGCTCCAGTCAGGGCATTACCTATAAATAAAACTTTCACTCATGTCACAAGTCATAACCTATATCGCTGGACATCCGCAAAGACATCGACCGACTTTTGCTCTGAGAACTACGACCAGATGTTTATCCTGACAGACGACACAACGGAGCTACTCTGTCGCCCTTACTCGGACACATAAATGGAGTGGGCAAAAGTATCGTCATTCCAGCCGGCGACGACAATAAGACATTGGAAACCGTCAGCAAAGTATGGACGGAACTGCAACAGCGCAAAAGCCAGTCGCCACTCGCTGCTCATCAATCTGGGTGGAGGTATGGTTACGGACCTCGGTGGCTTTGCGGCCTCCACCTTCAAACGAGGGATAGACTTTCGTTAACATACCCACAACGCTACTTTGCCATGGTCGACGCGGCTGTTGGAGGTAAGACAGGCATCAATTTCAATGACTTCAAAACGAAATAGGCGTTTTTCCGCGATGCCAAAGAGGTTATTATCGACACTTCCCTTCCTACGATCGCTCGACAGCCAGAACCTGCGTTCAGGGTTATGCTGAGATGCTGAAACATTCCTTGCTGAAGGATACCGCTATGTGGGCAAGTCATGTAACATCTCGACCTTTGCAAACCTAATTTTGTGCAGCTCCAAGAAATGGTGCGTCAAAGCATTGAGGTGAAACGTGCCGTTGTGGCTGAAGACCCAACAGAGAAAGGCATCCGAAAAGCCCTCAACTTGGGGCACACTTCGGTCATGCGCTCGAATCGCTGGCGATGTTGCAACAACGCACGGGACTTCATGGCTTCTTTTGTGGCTTGGGGACTTATCTGCGAACTCTATCTGAGTTGCTCCCAAGGTTTCCTTATCGACAAGATGCGGCAAACGGTTCGCTACATTCGTGAAAAACTATGGCAATTTTCCTTTTAGTTGCAACGACTCACGAACATCTCTATCAGCTGATGCTTCACGACAAAAAGAATGTGGGAGATGTTATCAACTTCACCCTACTGCGTAATGTGGGCGATATTCTCATCGACCAACACGTCACGAAAAGAAGAAGTTTTTGAAGCCTTCGATTTTCTGCGAGAAGGTTGAGAGAATTCTGTCGGAATAGAGCCGACATCATTTTGATTCAGAAAACTAAAAATAGATATAACAATGAAGAAAAATCGTACTTATCGTAGCTTGCTGGCAGGCATCATACTGCCCACTACGGAGGTGGCACAAGCTACTACAACTCTTTCACAAAACAATACATCCGACCAACCCAGCGCTGAACAGTTAAAAACGCCTCGGTTTGGCCAATGCACAGCTCACTTCAGTACGCAAAGGCATTTTGGAGCGTTAGTCTAAACGGCCAGAGAGCGGGGTACGTCATCAACAGTTACTCTTACGCGAAGAAAGTGACTGGCTACAACGGATACACTCCCGTACTTGTTTACGTCAACAAGGCAGGTAAGGTAGAACACATCTATACATTGCCTAATCAGGAAACTCCCAAATTTTTAAGATGGCTTCTGCTAATCTGATCAAATGGAAAGATGCCAACGCCAAGAAGGATGCCAACATGCAGGTAGATGCTGTCAGTGGAGCTACTTATAGTAGCAATGCCTTGAATAAGAATGTTCAGGCAGCTCTCGCAGCTTATAATAAGTATTGCAAGTAATGTCTAACGGATGAATATTCCAAAAGAAACAGATAGGCACTGCTGGCAAAACGCGCTGGACAGATCTTTTGTCTCAAGCGGTTTCGCTGATGATTGTGTTCTTGATGCTGGCCTCCGTAGCCTCTCACATCGGGCCGTCTCTTTGGAAAAAGACATCACAGCAAAAAGCTACATCGCAGGCGGAAGTTACACCTACTATGCCTTGCCCACGCCGCAGGAATTGTCAGATTTGGGTTGTCCGAATGCCTCTCTATCTGAACGCGACTCAGCCATATGGGATGTAACGACAAGTGATGGAAAAAGCCATCGGCAGACTCTACAACTCGGCGCGTTGGGGTAAGAACATCATTGGCTTTTGCAGGGTCCTACGCCGCTCTTTATACTGACCGACACGAACGGACGAGTACTCCACATCACAGCTACAGCCAACCAGGGAAACGGAAGGTTACTTTCGGGCAAGCGTCACAGTTGCTCCACGCCTGAATGGTAAGACTCCGGCTGAAGCTCTGAGCCAGAAAGTGGACGCCATGGGTGTGCCACTTATTCGTCGCGAGCAATTATCGGTAACGTACAAGCCACTTTTTCGGCATTGGAAACGGGAAGTTCTGCAATCAGGGTAAGGCTCCGTTGTTGGGCTGGATAAAGACGGTGGTGGTTATCGCCGTGATGCTGCTCGGCATCTTTGTTGCCTGGAAGTTTAGAGGTAACAAACGCGTGCGCATCACGATGTTGGTGCTCAATGTCCTTGTACTTGGCTTTTGGACGGGGCAGTTTATTTCTCTCTCGCTCCTGCGAAGCTGGATGGAGAACGGAGTTGATTGGATAGGTGCCCTTCCTGCTGTCATAATGGTGGCTTTTTGCCATTCTGCTCCCCATCTTGGTCGCAAAGAATTTCTATTGCACATGGGTTTTGCCCTTATGGTAGTTTTCAGGAGCTGGCTTGGATGCTTCCGCTTCCCAAGATCAAAGTAAACGCAAAAGTATTCCATCGAATGAAACAACTGCGCCTCGTGGTGCTGGGAATTATCCTGCTGATGCTTTGGATGGGCATAGGTGCGGAAAATCTTAAACTACTGAACCGTTTACAGCCTTTATGTTCATAAGTGCCCCTATCGGCGTGGTGATTTTCTCGGCCGCGTTCGTTGTTCTGAGCCTCTCGCCCCACGCCTCTGGTGTCAAGCTCTTCGCCCCGTAGGAATGTTGCTCAACACAGCTGAGGATCGCACCATCCCAACAAAGAAAGTGAAGAAATAAAGCCGCACAACAACGACTGAGAGTATCACAACTTCAAACACAATCGTCAAATCTATATGAACAAGTATAAAAATCATTTCGTTCTTCCTCGCCATCGCTCTGCTGGCGGCACAAGCGCGCCTTTTTCATGGGTAATAATGCGCAAGAGGTGAGCACTTCCGAGGCTGTATTTCAGAACATATTGACGCGTAGCTCTATCCAGAGTACACCGCAGCGCCCGTGTCGCGCACTCATGCTTGATTCGCTCTGCCGCTGCAGCAATGGCAGCTCCAACAGCCATGGACAAACGCCCCTGGAAGTTTGTTGTCATCGATGACAAAGCTGTGCTGCAAGAACTGACTAAAGCTCTCCCTACGCTCAGGCTTTGAAAACGGCTCCCGCAGCCATAGCTGTTTGTGGCGATCCTACGCTCATGGACAAAGAGCATAAACCTCACGGAATGGTGGATGGAGGACTGCTCCGCAGCCACAGAGAACATACTGCTCGCTGCACATAGTTTAGGACTGGGTGCAGTATGGTTGGACGTTTATCAGCCGAGACGCTCGTTGCTTCAGTCAGTAGCACTTTGAAACTTCCTTCAAATCTGAAGCCACTCTGCATTGTTGCACTCTGGCCATCCTAAAGGTGATGCTCAGCCGAAGAATAAATACGCGAAAGACAACATACGCTACAACGTGGGAGACTTCCCCGGTGCGCAAGCAGGAGAGGAAGAGGAAAGCACAGAAGGCGGAGGTTTCTAAGCCGCATAATCCAACTTACAAAAAGAGATGTGACATTTTGTTGCATCTCTTTCTCATTTTTAGACCGAATTATTATGCGAGTAAAAATAATCTCGTAAATTCGCGCCTATGTTAATCATCTTGTCAACTTCCCTTACGCAAGAAATGAAGACAACCGCAACGCTCACTTCATCGGAACTTTACAGTCAAAGCTATTCCAAGGATAGATGCAGCCATAAGCATCTATGTTTCAACGCTGGTAGGCTTTGTGCATTAACAGCTACTCGTGGCAATCAATCTGAAAGACTAAAAATAAAATACCAATATGAAAAAGACCCCCAAAAGTAAGTATCTTCAACAAAATTCCTTCAGGTGTTATTTGCTTAGTTCTTATAACTGCTCTGTTCTCGTTATATGGGCAGCAAAATGGGAGCAGCAAATATGCTCAACACCATTATGAAGACAGCGCACGACTTATTACTCAACACGTGCTTCTACTTGATGGCCATCTGCGTCATTACGGGAGCTATCGGCAAACTATTTGTGGAGTTTGGCGTAGTGGACATGTTCGAAAACTCTTGCGTCCACTCATGCGTCCACTATTCAACTTGCCTGGCGTGGCCTCTTTAGGAGCGGTCTTGACTTTCCTGTCCGACAATCCAGCCATCATCACGCTGTCCAAAGACAAGCGGTTTGCCAGCTACTTTAAGAAATACCAATTTATTTCCCTCACCAACTTCGGTACAGCCTTCGAATGGGCCCTCATCGTTATCATCTTCATGATTGGGCAAGGCTTTTTCATCGAACCTCTTATCGGACTCTTCCGGGTGCCTTCTGCGGCTGCATCGTTTCCACACGCCTAATGCAACATTTCATTATCAAGAAGTACCCCAACTTTGCCGAAAGAGAGCGCCGTAGTAAACCCCGAAGCACGCGAAGGCCAGCGCGCTTTGGCTGCACAAGTGGGAACACCAAGAAGAAAAACGGCATATTCTTACGCACCTGAACGCGCTGCTCGACGGAGGCCGTTCGGGCGTCGACATCGGTATTGCCATTATCCCCGGCGTACTCATCATCTCCACGCCTCGTTATGATGCTCACTTTTGGCCCTGCTGCATCGGCCAATACTCAGTGGAGCTTACGAGGGAACTCAACTGCTGCCCATGCTGGCCGATAAAGTGGACTGGCTCTTTGACTGGTTATTCGGTTTCTCCGATCCCCATCAGATTGCTTTCCCTATCACGGCACTTGGAGCTGTTGGAGCGGCCTTAGGACTTGTACCCTAATTTTGCACAACACGGTTGGCTCGACGGAATGCTATTGCCGTTTTCACGGCCATCGGTATGTGCTGGAGCGGATTCTTGAGTACACATACGGCAATAGCTGACTCACTGGGCTACAGAGAGCTTACGTCGAAGGCTATCATCTCACATACTTTCGGCGGCATTGCAGCTGCTCTCGTGGTACTATTGGATTTACCTACCGACAACTCTTATTTGATAATAGAACGAAAAAGACATAAAACTAAATGGGATTCTTCAAAAACCTCTTTGGAACTTCCGAACCTAAAACGGAAGCCGATCAAAAGAACGACACAGAAAAAGATGTTCAATATTTTCCATGACGACGGCGTACGCGCCAAGAACATGGGTGAACTCAAATTTGCGGAACAGTGCTTCACAAAGCTTTGGAGATTCGCGATGATGCACCCTACGCGCAGCTATCTGGTGGAAGTGCTCATCCTTCTTCAACAGTACGACGAGGCAGTGCCTCAACTCCAACATTTGCTGGATGCTGCCCCGAAAATCTCGAAGTAGCCCTCCTCTTGGCCAGCACCTACGGACGAACAAAGAACTACGAGGAAGAACAAGCTCTTACCGACAAAATCAAAGAGCAGCACCCCGATGAGCCCTCGCGCCTCTATTTTGCGGGCGAAGCTGCACATGGGCTGGGACAAGACTTTCAGGCCATCGCTTTCCCTCACGCAGGCTCTTCAACAGGAAGAACACTATCCTGCCGCTCTCCTACTTCGCGCGCAGATTCTGGCTTCATGGGACGGTACAACGAAGTGCTCGCCGATGCCGAGGGCTCTTTTGACGCTCGATAACGAGAATGAAGAATTCCTTCTGCTGCATGCCGATGCTTTGCAAGGCACTCGGCCGCGACACAGAAGCCGAGGAAGCGTATCTGAAAGTGCGCGAAATGAACCCTTTTCTGGTATGGAAGCGATGGAGAAATTAGGGGCATTCTATGCTCTCCACCATCAGTTGGACAAGGCCTTGGCTCTCTACGATGAAGCCATTGAGTTGCAGCCCGAGAACGCCGTTGCCTCATAAAACTTCGCGGGGCTGTAAGCTCCAGCTCAACGACAAACTCGGCGCTGAAGACGACCTAAAGAAATCTTTTGGAACTTCAACCGGAGAGCGCAAAAGAACTTGATGGTGAATACTCCAACATCGAAAACAAGATGGAACAACGCTATATCGTGCACAAAATCCATTCCAGTTCTAAACACCTCCTATCATGAACGAATTTCCAAAACACTTGCTTGCGCTGGCCTTCTTCAATCTCATCCCAGCCCTGCTGAGCATATTCTTTCTCTTTGGCGGAGCCACCATTGGCTATAGCCCAAACGCCATTCTCTCCTTCCTGTTCTACCTTCTGAGTAACTCTGCTGTGGGTCATCCCTATCAGCACCTTCTTTTTGGCCTTAACGAGTTCCGTCGCGGTTATGAGAAACGCAGTCTTGCCCTTCTCATCGCTGGTTCACTCTTTACCATCGGCGACATTCTCTTTCTGGTTCTCAGATAAAGACAGAGCACTCACAAAAACAAATAATTTCATTCTTATATTACTTCTTCACGCCTGCTGAAATGCCCTATGTTTCAGTGGGCGTTCTTCTTTGAAAAACTGGAACAAAGTAGAAACACAAAAACTGCCCTGATATTTTTACAACAGCATAGAACAAAATAGAATCCAAATCAAAGCTTTTCTGTCCATCAATTTCTCAAAAATCGAATGAAAAAAGGATTGATTTTTGAAAACACACCTCAAAAAATATGCGCCAACAACATAAAAAGAGGGACTAAAAAGCCTGTCTAAGGATTTTCTGACCTTATCTCATCCAAAAACAGAATAAGGCTGTCGGCTGACATCCTTATCGCGTGGGCTGACGCAATAAGGAAATTATCAAACATCCTTATTGTATTCTCAAACATCTTTATCGGACTGGTCAGAAGAGGCGGACTGATTGGAGAATTACTTTACTGGAACTTGGATTACAAAGCCATTCTCTGCAGCTATAAAATAAGAAGTTTGTTTGCAAAACAAATGCAGCTACCTCTGAAGAAGTAAGCTTAAAAAAAGGTACAAACCTATGAATTCAATTTAGTAGTGTATTCAGACTCAAAATTAGGGTGTGAAAAATCAGAACCTAAACGCTGTTGGATTTCTTCAGGGTGAGAAGAAACGCCCTCCGTCCAATTCGTCAGAAGGATGAGGCTGTGCAGCAGTTGTTGTGCGAAAGACATTCACAAGTTCGCGCCTCTGCTGGATTCAAAGACACTAGCGTGTTACAAACTCAGGCTGATAATCCACGGGATGAAGGTCCCATCTCCCAAACCTCCCGCGCCAAAGCTTCTTCGATGCTCTCGCCGAAATCTACGTGTCCGCCACAAGCCGTGTCCCACCGCCCGGGCTGTATGTCCTTCCAGTCAGGGACGCCGTTGCAGGAACAGTTCTCCTTTTGCATTGAACACATGGAGGTGAACCACGGGGTGGAGCAATTTAGACCCATCGTGGCAATGGCTGCGCGAGGCTTGTCCAACAACACGCCCTGCTTCATCAACAATAGGGAATATCTCGTTTTTATTTTCTTCCATTTCTTCAGCAGTTAGATACGCATTCTTCTGTTAACAAAACGAAGAAGGTGGAGCACATCAAAAAGTTGAGCAAACAGCCGTCGCCATAGGGACAGGAAACGGAAGTCGTGCTCCAGCGCATAGTTGTAGATGCACGCCAATCTCCTTTATGACAAAGGCAGAAACGAGCAAGAGGAGAGTGGACTGCGGCTGAGTGAAAAATTCGTGATCATCGTCCGCACAACGTGGTATTCATAGCTCGGAGCAATCATTATCTGCGTGCTGGTGTGAAGCGTAGGCAGGTTGTTACGCTCCAGATAGTCGAGAATGTTTTGCAAGGCCTGCAAAGTGGTGAGCGGTTCAGCAGTTTGCGCTGCATATTCATAGGGCATCCATTGCGGCACACGCAATTCTTTCCTCGGTAGCATTAGATTCTGCTGCAAGATTACGCCCTATATAATAAAGGCTCTCAAGGGTGCGCACTGACGTTGTACCCACGGCGATACATTGCCACCGTGAGCTATCAGTTTCTCAATCGAAGTGCGCGCCACAGCAATCCATTCACTGTGCATCGTATGCCCTTCGATCTCTTCACTCTTGACGGGCTTAAATGTTCTCGCACCTACGTGGAGCGTAATCTCATCACGCTCTATGCCGTGGGCATCTAATTGTGACAACAACTCGTCGGTGAAATGAAGGCCAGCAGTGGGAGCTGCCACCGAACCTTTTATCTTAGAATAGACCGTTTGGTACTCTTCCAAATCCCGTTGTTCCGTATCGCGGTTCAAATATGGCGGTATGGGCAATTCACCTATCGCATCGAGAATCTCGGAGAAAGCAACGGTATCATCGTTCCAATCGAAAGTTACTTCGAAGCCCGTACCAGAAACTCCTCCGCGCTCGGCCGTCAGTGTGAGCAACTTATCGCCTACCTTGATTTCCTGCTCCAAACGTCCTTCCTTCCATTTCTTCATATTACCGATGAGACAAGTCCAAGTGACGCGGCGCGTGGTGGAAAAGTTCACCTGATAGTCGGACGGCGTGTGAGGTTCGAGACAAAAGATCTCGATGAGAGCACCCGTAACCTTGCGAAAATGAAGACGAGCATAGATTACCTTTGTATTATTGAACACAATGAGTTGTCCAGGCTGCAGATAATTTTGTCAGATTGTGGAAAACATCTTCTCTGATGCCTTCTTGATTATAAAGGAGCAACTTGGCCTCATCTCTTTTTCTCGAGCGGATGTTTTGCAATGCGCTCGTCGGGCAAGTCGTAAGAAAAGTCTTTGATGTGTATATGTCGTGGATCTTGCATAAGTTGTAAGTTTTTTTTCAGTCGGCAAAAGTAATCAATTCAACTGGTACAAACAAAAAGCACCTCCCACGTGGGGATGTGCTTGAGAGAGATAGGAAACGGAGACAACGGAGGGAAAGTTAGTTGAGTACTTCCCACTCGATGAGCAATTTATTATCGCTCACATGACTTCCCGCTAAGAAGAAGCGCATAGCTCACTTCCACACGTCCACCCACCTCGGACTCAGCAGCCTGATAGCGATGCGTGTGAATCTGCATAGGAAGTGTACCATGAGGAGTGATGTAGCGAGAACTGATACGTTCGCGCTCTGCAAAAGTCATACGTGAGCGCACCTGCCCCATACGCCGCAATTCAGCCTGCACCATATCGAAGAGAACATGAGTAGGGGCCGCCATTGTCAGCCTCGTTGTAGCTGAGCAGATGACGGGTTGTCGCGATACTCCCAAGTGCCTTTAAATGTATTTTGAATCTTTTCAGTTTGTCCGCCAACATTTGTAATCAAGCGGGTATGAATGGTAACGGTTTTGCATCTTTATCGTACTATGATTTTCTTTACTGTTACGAAGATAAATTCCTGGTTCTGAAGGAGCGCAACACGGAGGCCGTCGAGGCGGTACCAAACCTCTCGCCCCACTACTTCGGCGGAACGAACAGCCGTAGTAGCAGGGCAGCGTGAACGAAACTTGGCGCACTATAGCCCAGGGGCTGCGCACCAGCAACGTAGGGTGTGCCCGGGGAATAAGTTGGGAAAACTGAACGGTATCTCGCATCGATTCGCCACTATTTGAGATAGATATATTTCGGATGGCGCGTGCCCTGCACCGATGCATCAAGGCCAGGAATGATTTCACAGACCAAAAGACTGCGCCTCCGTACGGGAAAAGACCGGCCGCATTCTCCACGAAAGCGTGATGCAGAACAATGCTGTCGGAAGGAAAGTTAGCTGCGGCTCAGAAAAAGTCAGTTGTGCTCTGCCCCCGCTACTACTGTCAGCGTGTCAAGACTGAAGATGTGGCGGTCGTCAGGCGTCAATCGGAGGACACGCTGGCCCAACTGAGTGAAAGCGCGCATGAAGCAGAAGAGTCTTTCAGCCCTCGCCCGACTGCAAAGTTGCAGAGGTAATGCTAACGTAGTCCGCTTGTCGCAACGTGTCGGTATCGGAGGGAGATTGGTGAATAGGGGCAAAAGGGAGTAGTCGAGTGGGTATGCAGCGGTGTTTCTAACAAAGAGACGGATGCGCGTATATATGTCACGCGTGGGAACATCAAGGATTTGCACGGAGTCGATGACTATTTCCGTTCCCGTTCGCTGAAGTGTGTCGGGGAGTTCCACGGAAAGGCTGTCGGGAGTGTAGGGAAACAATACTTCTCTATTTGCAAAGAAGCCTTCGCCTCCTTTCCTATCTCGGTTTCCTGACCGAGCGGCTCTGGGAAATAAAGAATATCGAGATTGAAATAGCCGTCATAATTGCCGCCATAGCCCCAATTTATATGGAAATTTCCATCTTTATCCTGCCCATCGAGTACAAAAAGCATGGCCGCCAAGATGCTGAACACTACCAGCGCAATATACTGGGCGTCCGGATTCTACTTCGTTACGGATGGCGGCAACCCAAGCTGAGGGATCGTGACTGATAACTGTCGAGATAGTGTACATACTTCAAACCAAAACGAGGCTGCAGCGGCTCGATGGCACGATAAGAGCTAGCAGCACTTTCTCGCAGTCCCCAATTCATGTGAACGGCCTGGCCGAGATAATAACTCAAGCGAGCAACGGCATCTATGGATGCAGCGGATTCCGTGCCCGTGTAGTGCGGCAGTATCAGCCTTGAATCGACAGTCGCTCAGGGTTAATGTCGGGTATCTGGTAGTTTTTGTTGTCCAACCTTTGAGCGTGATCTTGCAAGGTGTACACTCGCTGATAATAAGTCAGTATCTGTTCTAAGGCCGTAGCCACACAGCCCACCACGCAACGTTCCGAACTGAGAACAGAATCGGCGTTGAGAAAGAAAAGGACAAGCGGAATTATAGGGATGTCCCTGTGAGCGAATGGAAGAAAGCAAGGGCAGGACAACACGTCCCGAGAAAGCAGGGACGGAACGATGGTGCGCTTCAGTGGGCAGTAGGGACAAGAGATGGTCATACTGCTGCAAAAGAGCAGAAAGCGCGGGTGGAATGACGCGAGCCTCGCTAAGTGCCGTAAGCCAGTACTTCGGGAAGACGATCATCAGCGGCCGCGAGAACAAACTTATTGCCCGCCACAAACGGATAAGAGGCTGGAGAAGTGCGCAGGGGTGAGCAGATGGACAGCTGCTTGCGCTGGCCGCTCTGCTTAAAAATAAGATACCACACGCGCCCGAGCCTCGTCTTCGCCTATGGACTGAGCGAGGCAATATGAGAGAAACTAAGAAGTAGGATAAAGAAGCACGCGCATCGAAGAGAGAGACGGGTGCATAGATGGGATAAGCCGAAAGAAGCAAAGGTTCTTCGCAATATTTTTGGGAGTAGAAAGATTTCATCTGAATATTAAAAATGAACAGCAGGCTTAGTCTGTTGCTGCCTACATCAAAGGTGATAAAACACGCGCATGAGATTCAAGCAAACGTTTCCATAAAGGCCGCTGCATCCAATGGTCGTAGGAAACTTCTTCACAGTCCTCTTGGGCTGTCAGAAAGAGTTGTCACAAATCAGTTGCCGTCTGCTGATTGTAAACATAAGCATTGGCTTCAAAAATTATTCTCAAAACTACGGAAATCCATATTGGCAGAACCAACAGAACTAAACTCATCATCAGCCACGAGTACTTTGGCGTGCAGAAAACCGCCTTTATAGAGGAATATCCTCGCCAGAAATCAGTACATCTTGGAAAAAACTCTCGTTGACCCAGCGAAGGAACAACGCATCAGGGCGAGCGGGCAACATAATACGCACATCGACGCCTACAAGGGCCGCCGTCTGCAACGCTTGCAGAAAAGGACTCCGTCGGAACAAAGTAAGGCGATTGTATATAAATGTAGTTGCGTGCGTTCTGTATGAGCCACGACAGCGAGTGAGGCAATCTCTGAATACTGCGCAAAGGTGTACTGAAAACAATTTGTGTAAGTTGCCGACCAAAGGTTTCTGTCGATGAGGGAAATAGATTGTTCCGTTTTCAACTCTTCCGTCACAAAAACCAGTCGGAAAGAAAAAATACGCTGCAGGGCGCAGACACTCTCACCCTTAGCTGCAACTGCATATCTAACCAGTCGGCATAGCGAAGTGGGGCGTAGCGAAGTGCAAGATTCATGCCGCCAATGAAACCCGTATGACCATCGATAATACACACTTTGCGATGATTGCGATAATTAACCTTTCGTGTCAAAGAAGGGAAACGTACGGGTTCAAAAAGCCGCACAGCGAACACCAGCCTTTTTCTAGCCGATGAAAAAGCCTCGGGGACACGCCAACATCCCACATCATCGTAGAGAAGTCGGACCTCCACGCCTTCCCGAGCCTTGTCTGCCAGAGCATCTGCAACAAGTTGGCCGACAGCATCGGCTTCAATGATGTACGTTTCTATATGTATATGATTTTTGCGGCATAAATGGCGCGCAACAAAAGCTTGTAGGAATTGACGTCCCGAAGGCAATAATTCAGTAGCATTATTGCCGGTGATAACACTCAAATGGTTTCTCTCAAGACCTTCTATAAGAGGAGCGAAACGCTTAGGAAATTCACGGACAGAAGGCTCGTAGCAAACTTCCAACATACGTTTGCGTGATACAATCATAAGCGCGACGACGAAAAATGATAGCTCACGCCGAACATTTTGTCCAAAGAAATAGAAGAATATAAGGCCAATGATGGGCAACAGCCATATCACAATGAGCCACGCAATAGTTTTTGGCCGGCTGGCGGTTCTCCAAAAACGATGACTACAGCCGTACTCATGATGAATACAGCGTATGCAATCACTATTATATATAGAAGAACTTCCGTCCACATCTTTTCTATCCCTTGTTGTAATAAATATCCTGGTCCCTCTTCTTTGCATAAAAATACGGGAAAATTTAGGATTTCACGCCACATCTCCCATTTTTCTACCGCACTTACTGACAAACTGCTGCTAAATCAGTCGGTTAATACCACATCTTTGAGGAGCTTTTTCTCTAAGTCTTATCAGAGTGGTGCGGAGAAGCGAAATAGATTCAACTATCTTCCTCAAGTTCTTCGCGCTGATTCTCCGGCCAATTCACAAGATAGAGGTCTGCCGGTGGTTCTCGTAAAGGCAGTGTAGAGCCAACAGCAGATACGCTGTCAAATCCATCTCGGGCGGCAGATAGCCTTGGTCCACAAAAACGCGGCTCCACTGCCCGCCTTGCGCCTTATGACAAGTGACGGCGTAAGCATATTTGAGCTGCAAGGCATTATAATAAGGATCTTGGCGGAGCTGTTTCATGCGCTCTTTCTTCGTTGAGAGAAAAAGCATAGTCGGCCAGTACGTTTTTGATACAGACGTTCCTGCTCTTCACTTGTCAGCGAAGGCGATTCGCTGGTCAGCGTATCAAGCAGCACGCGGCAGTCCATCTCGTAGTCGTTATAATCAGGAAAAGCGGGCGTAGCATCAGCAAAATGAAAACCATATTGCTCGTGTACGTTGCGAATACTAACAACTTCAGCCGTATCTCCATTTGCTATGAAAATCGAAAGGTAAGCGGTCGTTCTGTCCGAGCGTCTTTAGTAATTGCTCGGTCCAGAAATAATTATTTTTCACAGCCATCACCAAATCACCACGAGCCAGTTGGTCCTCGCGATCAAAGATCGCGCACGAATTCCTCCATTATAGACATTGGCCCGCTTGTTGGAACGCGTCACAACTATAGTATCGCCCGTGCCATAATCGCTGTAAGCATCAACAAGTGCCTCTATGAGTTCATCTCCAGGCAGGAAGCGCACCTCCACGCCTACTCCCTTGAATCACGGGCATATCCAGTAATCCTTCAGATAAGTGTTCGCGCAAACGAGTGGCGCCGCTCAGCACATCAGAACCTTTCGACTGGCGCACAACTTCAGTCAAATCGGCCTCATCTACATCTAAACCATAACCACGAAGCACATCGCCACGAAGCGCAGGACTTTCGTCCTCTCCCACTGGTGGCAACTGTGCCGTATCTCCCACAAAGAGCAACTTACACCCCTCAGCGCCATAGACATATTGGAGAAGATCATCGAGCAATAGGCCCGTTCCGAAGATACTTCCCATGCCGCCTTGATTGCTCAGCATGGAAGCCTCATCAACTATGAAAAGCGTATAGGGAAACTTGTTGAAACCGAGCGAAAAGCGCGTACCTTCACCATTAAAGCTTTGCTGCCGATAGATGGCCTTATGGATTGTGTAGGCAGGCGTACCGGCGTGAGCACTAAAAACCTTGGCGGCCCGTCCCGTCGGCGCAAGTAGCTGAACAGGCCGCTCCAATTTCTGCATCACTCTAACCAGTGCGCCCACAAGTGAGGTCTTACCCGTTCCCGCATAACCCCTAAGGATAAAATGCAGCTTAGCGGGCGCGCAGCACGAGGAAACGTGCCAGTTTCTCCATGGCTTCGCGCTGTTTGGAAGTAAAAGGAAAATGGAATTCCTGCGCTATCTGTTCAACCAGTTCTTCGTATATCATTGTGATACAAAAAGTAGAAAATTATTTGTAATTTTGCTGCCCAGCAACGTAGCAGGGTATATATCTATCAACAACCTTGGTTTGTCGATGACATTCTTTAGCTTACGTTCTGACTTCTTTAATTTTATATCTCAACACAATGGAACTACCCAAAGATCCCATGATGCTATACAGCGTCATCAATATGAAACTCCGCGACAACTATAAGTCGCTCGACGAACTCTGCAAGAAAGAGGACGTTGAACGCGCAAGTATCGAAAAACAACTGGCTACAGCTGGTTTCGAATACTCTCCGGAACACAACAAATTCTGGTGATACAGATGAGCATACTAAGGAAATATCCGTTTTCGCTTATCTGCGTGGCGCTTATCTGGATGCTATGCTTCGATACCACAGAGGGAATGCCGAATGTCAGTATTCCCAACATCGACAAGTTGGTTCATTTCGCGATGTACTTTGGCACTTGCTCCACCATCTGGTGGGAACGCCTCAAAAGCCACAGGGCGAGAAGATTTTTCGCTGGCTTGTCTGCTTTGCCATCATAGCACCTATCTTGATGAGCGGGGTAATAGAGATTTTACAATCGCAGACTACTTACCGGAGTGGGGATTGGGCTGATTTATTGGCTAATAGTATCGGAGTGTTTGCAGCAATTCCGCTTGGACACTTCCTTTTAAAACCTATCTTTGAAAAATCGCTCCGACGAACAAACAGGTGATGGAGAAGATGAGGTATAAGCAATATTGAGCCTCCACTCCACTTGCCTACAAACAAATCTATATTTCCTTTCTTTTTGCGCAACATATTCATTCTGACATCCTATGGAAACGAGCCATTTTCCCACAAAGCTTACCATCCGAGTATCTGACACTCGCCTCTGCTTTGCGCGCTACGAACTACGCCGCGAACCGCTCTTTGCTTTCTCCTCCTGGCAACTGCGCCAAGAGTTTTCGTTGTTGCAAAATCTGCGTGAAGCCATGGATCGAGAGGAACTATTGCAGGCTCCGACCAGTCACATCGAAATACTGCTGCCAACCCGTCACTCCCGTACCGCTGGCCGACTTTCAAGAGGAGGACTGCACGAACATCTATAAATATGTGATTCCATCAGGAGCGTCCTCACCGTGTTTTTCTACGACACCTTGCCGTGTGCCAATGCAGTCCTGCTCTACGGCATGAAGGAGAAATATGTCGCGCCATAGAGGAAGTGTTCGGACAAGTTCACTACACCTCCGCGCTTACCTCGCTGCTGGCTCATCTCTCCCAGAAAGGACTGAGCAATGGTACTGGTCGCCGCTTTTTCTGCCATATCCACGACAATACAATGGACTTTGCAGCCTTTAACTATACCCGCCTAGAACTCATCAATACTTACGAGATTCACAACACAGCGGATGCAGCTTACTATGCCTTTAATGCGGCTCAAAAACTGGGAGCTGACTACACGGCAGGATTCATTTTTTTCATCACAGGCAATAAGGCTGAACGCGAAAAGACGGTAGAAGGTTTCCGACAATTTGCGGCAAATGTCTATGGCGTTAATCCTACGGCCGAATACAACCGTTCCATTGTGGCCACCACTCCTGGTGTGCCCTATGATATGATAACTTTCTTGATGGAATAAACTATGCGAGTAATCACTGGAAAAATATAAAGGCCGCCGCTTCGATGTGCCGCGCACTTTCAAAAGCCCGCCCAACGACCGATTTTGCAAAGGAAAAATCTATTCAACGTACTGCGATCGTACATCGACTTTGAGGAAACCACCGCGCTCGACCTCTTTGGGGGCACGGGAAGTATTACGCTCGAGCTGCTCTCCCGCGGATGTCCGCAGGTGACCACTGTGGAGAAGGATCGCCAGCACTATATGTTTATCCGTGCCGTACTGCATGAACTCAACGACGATGCTGCCAATCTCTTGCAGGGGCGATGCGCTAAAATTTATTGAGCGTTGTAGGCAACCCTTCGAACTTGTTTTTTTGCGGATCCGCCTTACATACTTCCAGAGTTGCCCGAGCTGCCTGAACGTGTCTTGAAGAGCGATTGCCTCAAGGCTGGTGGACTCTTCATTCTTGAACATGGCAAAAACTACAACTTCAGCCACCTGCCAGAGTTCTTAGAACACCGCGCCTACGGCAGTGTGAATTTCACCTTCTTCCGCAAGCCCGAAACAGCCGAATAAGAGCCTCCTTTGGCTGAATTATTGAAGATTTCAGCACAAGCAAGTGAGTCAATACACCTCCCATAGCTATACCTCCATAAGAAGGTGAGAGATTTTTGCAAACAGTAAGAATTCAGCCTTAGCATAAGCCCGCCCTTTTCTTGACATTGACTCAGGGCGAAATAGATGTTAACAAAATAGAAATCCGCAGTATTCGTCAGAAAATGCGCGCCTCCGGCCTACGCAGACTGATGCAGATAGTGCGGATTTTAATAAAAAATGCTCACTTTTTCTATTTTTTGAATAAAAATAGCCTGCTTTTTCCTTTCAGTTTCCTTATTGTGTGAGCGGATAGCCTTATTCTGTCAGCTGACGCAATAAGGATGTTGGCAGAATAGCCTTATTGTATTCACTGATAGCCTTATCGGACAGGTCGGACGAGGTCGGACTCATCTGAGAATAACTTTTGCTCTGAGTTGAATTTCAAGCTCATTCTCGGGGTCGTAGAATAAGAGATTATTTTACAATACTTAAGTTTTTAATAAATAATATAATAGGACTGTAGCCTTGGTTCGATAAAATCTCGTAACTTTGCAGTCGAAAACGTTTCAAACATATTTTATGTCTAGCACTAAAACAATCAGAACCGCCCTGATTTCAGTTTTCCACAAGGACGGACTTGAGGAAATCCTCAAAACACTTCATGAGAATGGTGTCAAACTACTCTCAACTGGCGGCACACAGCAGTTTATCGAAGATAGGTTACCCCTGCCAGAAAGTAGAGGAACTAACCACATATCCCTCCATTCTAGGCGGCCGCGTCAAGACGCTACACCCCAAAGTGTTTGGTGGAATCCTGGGCCGTCGCGGTTTGGCAGAAGACCAAGCCGAGATGATAAAGTATGCCATACCGCAAATCGACCTCGTCATTGTTGACCTCTACCCCTTCGAGGAGACAGTGAAGAACGGAGGTAGCGCAGAGGAAATTATCGAAAAGATTGATATCGGCGGTATTAGCCTGATTCGCGCTGCCGCTAAAAATTTCAACGATGTTGTTATCATCCCGAGTAAACACGAGTATGCCGAACTCCTCGACATCCTCCAGAAGCAAGGGGCTAAAACTGATATCGAACAGCGCAAACATTTTGCAGAGCGAGCCTTCGCTACTTCCAGCCACTACGATACGGCGATTCACGAATGGTTCACGAAATAAATAATAGCAGAAAATAGACAATGAGTTTCTTCAGTAAATTTTTCTCCTTCACACAGGAGCTAGCGATGGACTTGGGTACTGCAAAACACCATCATCATTGCAGATGATCAGATAGCAGTCAATGAGCCGTCCGTGGTAGCTCTGGACCAACATTCCGACAAACTACTGGCAGTGGGTCAGAAGGCTAAATTGATGTACGAAGACTAACAATAAGATCCACGTTATTCGTCCGTTGCGCGATGGTGTTATTGCCGACTTCAACGCTTGCGAGCAAATGATTCGTGGCCTTATCAAAATGGTCCATTCGGGCCGCCGCCTCTTCTCTCCGTCTCTCAGAATGGTCATTGGTGTCCCTTCCGGTTCTACCGAGGTGGAACTTCGTGCCGTGCGCGACTCAGCTGAGCACGCAGGCGGCCGAGATGTCTATCTGATTTACGAACCTATGGCTGCCGCCATCGGTGTGGGGCATTGATGTAAATGCCCCCGAAGGAAACACATGATTGTGGATATAGGTGGTGGTACAACGGAAATCGCCGTGATTTCCTTGGGCGGAATCGTTTCCAACAACTCTATAAAGATGGCTGGTGACGACTTCACAGCCGACATCCAAGAGTATATGAGCCGCCAGCACAACGTACGCGTCAGTGAACGCATGGCCGAGCGCATCAAGATCAATGTGGGTGCAGCTCTGACAGATCTAACGGAGGACGCTCCAGAGGACTACGTAGTTCATGGGCCGAACCGCATCACCGCAATGCCTATGGAGGTTCCTGTGTGCTATCAAAGAGATTGCTCACTGCCTCGAAAAAGAGCATCGACGTATCGAACAAGCCGTTATCAACGCTTTGGAGAACACTCCACCAGAGTTGTACGCCGATATCGTTAAGAACGGTATCTGGCTGACAGGGTGGCGGTGCGTTGCTCCGTGGACTTGACAAGCGACTGACGGAGAAAAATCAACATCCGTTCCATGTTGCTGACGATCCTCTCCTTTGTGTTGCAAAAGGCACAGGTATTGCCCTCCAACATGTTGATGATTACACGTTCTTGATGCGTTAATGCGCACAGACATCTCCATAAATAACAATGAGCAATTGTCGTGTCGTGCAATTGTTCATTGTTATTTCATTAGAGTCTGTCCCTTTTTCCAACGGAGAACATAGAACTTGTTCCTCCCGGCTTAGTTTGAATAATAAATAGGCTTGATCCATTGAAGACCTTTCTTGACTTCCTTCGCAAATACAACTTCTTCTTCCTGTTTCTCCTACTGGAAGCAGTGAGTTTTATACTCCTGTTCGGTTCAACAGCTATCAAGGCAGCGTTTGGTATACAGCAGCCAATCACACAGCAGCAACGGTTAATAATTTATATTATGAAGTTATGACCTATCTCAATTTGGGAGATGTAAATGGCCGTTTGACTCACCAAAAACACCTTGCTGACTCAAGAAAAATGCTTATCTGAGAGCTCGATTGGGAGAACTCTCCCATCAGCCAACGCCCACAGAGCTAAATGTACGTCAGACGCTGGCAAACTATAAGCTATTGGACGCTGTCGTTGTGTCCAATTCACCAAGAAGACCAATAATTATATCGTCATCGACAAAGGAAGTAGTGATGGCGTTCGCCCAGAAATAGGGTGTTGTGGGAGGAGGTGGCGTAGTCGGCATCGTTTATCTCGCTGGTCCTCATTATTCGCTTGTCATACCTGTTACTAATCACAAGTCAAGCATCAGTTGTCGCGTTCGCGGTCTGGGCTATTTTGGTTACCTACAATGGGTGGCGAAAAAAATTGCTCCATGCTTACGTCAACGATATTCCTCGTTACGCTAAAATAAAAAGGAGCTATTGTTGAAACCAGCGGTTATAGCGCAGTCTTCCCGCCTGGAATTTTCATCGGTCGCGTGAATAGCGTTGAAATTCACCAGATGGTCAGAGCTATCGTTTAGATATCACGCTGGGCACAGATTTTGCCACCTTGCGCAACGTGTGTGTGGTCGCGACTCATATCAAGCCGAGATAGACACCCTAAAAGCCCACGCAGCTGAACAAGATGCTCACGACGCTCTCAATGGCTTGGAAACGATACAATAAACATTGCTGAAAATGCACTTCTTTGGCTCTCAGATGCGCGGGCTATAACGAATGATAGCTCCCTCCTGCAGAAAAATTGTTCTACAAACTGCTAAATGCTTCTTTATCCGTGTTTCAGACAATATTATCCCGCATAGGTTGGTTCTTATTGCTCTTGTTGCTACAAGTGCTCGTATTCAACCATATCCATATCATGGGCTACGCCACACCCAATGCCCTATGTGTATTTCCTACTCATCTTGCCCAGCGACACCCCGCGATGGCTCTACATCCTACTCGGATTCCTGTTGGGAGTACTGATCGACATTTTTGGAAATACACCAGGCATGGCCGCAGCCACTATGACGGCCATCGGCCTTATCACACCGCTACTTTTCAACCTTTTCGGACCGAGAGATCGGGACAAAGACGACAACATCTTACCTTCAATGAGAACTATGGAGCGCTGGCCCTTCGTCCGCTACCTTCTGACTGCCGTTTTCCTACAGTGCCTCATCTTCTTCTCTATCGAGATCATTCAGTTTCTTCAACTGGACTTTTCTGCTTATCAATATCGCCGGTTCAACAGTGCTGACTACGCTGTTCTGCATCGCTTTGGAGCTGATAAGAAAAAAGCCCTAATGAACACATACAATAATATAAGACACCATTGGAAGCCTACAATTTCAGCAACAGAAAGTTTGTGATTGGCGGTGTAGCTATTGGCATCATCCTTATCTACCTCATACGCCTTTTCACCTTGCAATTGTTGAGCGACGACTATAAGAAAAACGCCGACTCCAATGCTTTCCGGAAGGATATCATCTATCCCTCGCGCGGTCTCATATTCGATCGCAATGGCCAACTTATGGTCTACAACGAACCCTCCTACAACATCATGGTTACAATGAATGAGCAGCAGGGCATAGATACTCTAGACTTTTGCAAAACTGTTGGCATCACTAAAGAGTACTACATACAGCGTTGCGAAGAGATAAAAGATACGCGGAAGAACCCAGGCTACAGTCGATACACGCCGCAAGTTTTTCATGACGCTAAAATACCTCCCGAAGAATACTCCCTATTCCAAGAAAAGCTTTTCCGCTTCAAAGGATTCTCCATTGAGAAGAGATCTATCCGCCACTATGCTGCGGCGGTTGGCGCACATACTTGGTGACGTGGGCGAGGTGAATCAGACCAACATTGATAGTGATAGCTATTACCAACCTGGGGACTACATTGAAAGCTCGGGGTGGAACGTTCCTACGAAAAGGTGCTCCGCGGAGAAAAAAAGGCTTGCGCATCATGCTCCGCGACGTTCACGGACGAACGAAAGGTCATTATATGAATGGGGCATACGACAAACTGCCAGTGCCTGGGCAAAACATAACACTAGGAGTTGATCTCAAAACACAAGAATTGGCGGAACGATTGCTACAAGGGAAAAATCGGCGCAATTGTAGCCATAGAGCCATCAACAGGACAGATTCTGTGCATGGCTTCCTCCCCAGTTATGATCCCGGTATTATGGTGGGCCGCGACCGCTCTAAGGCACACGAGGCGCTTTCGAAGAATCCGCGCAAACCATTGCTTAACCGATGCTATCATGGGTACATATCCGCCGGGGTCCACCTTTTAAAGATATCACAAGCGCTCTTAGGTTTGCAAGAAGGTAGCATTAATCCGCAAATCAGTTTCCCCTGCCACCACGGCTTTTAGCTATAAGGGACTTCACGTCGGGTGCCACGGACACGCCAGCCCCATCAATCTAGTACCCGCCATTGGTACTAGCTGCAGCAACTACTTTTGCTGGAATCTCTTTCGCCTACTCTCCAACAAGCGCAAGTACGGTTCTGTGCAGAACGCCATGACTGTGTGGAAGAATCACCTTGGAAAATGGGCTTTGGTTATAAGTTGAGGCATCGACCTCCCAGGCGACGCGGCATGATACCCAACGCACAATATTACGATAAAGGCATACAAAGGCTCGTGGAACGGACTGACGGTTATCTCTATTTCAATCGGCCAGGGCGAGGTTACAGCAACACCTCTACAAATTGCTAACTTAGCCGCACAGGTTGCCAACCGCGGTTTCTTCTACACGCCACACGTTGTGCGTTCTGTACAAGGGGCCAATTGGACACACTCTACACTCGCAAGCATTACACCGGCATCAACCGCCGCTGGTACGACTATGCAGTAGCCGGAATGCGCAAAGGCCGTTATTGACGGTACATGTCGTTCTGCAAATCTCCCCTGGTTCGAGGTTTGTGGCAAAACGGGTACGGCGCAGAACCGCGGACACGACCACAGTGTTTTCATGGGCTTTGCTCCTATGAATAACCCTAAAAATAGCTGTCTCCGTCTATGTAGAGAATGGCGGTTTCGGCAACGTTTATGGTGTTCCCATCGGGGCACTTATCATCGAACAATATCTTCGCGGCCAACTCTCGCCCGCATCTATGAGAAAGGCCGCGGTAATGCAAAAATCGGCACATCAAGTATGGAGACTTTGAACGGTAGAAAATACGGCAATCCGGCAGCACGCGCCGATTGGGTCGTTATTCTTATTTTCCTGTTGCTACTAATTGCTGGTTGGCTCTCCATTTGTGGTGCGAGCCACAACTTAGGCGACACAGATTTCTTTTCGTGGGGCACGCGAAGCGTAAGCAATTAGCGTGGATAGGATGCTCCATCGGTTTGGGAGGTTTCCTCCTGATGGTCGACGACAAATACTTCGATACGCTCGCTCCTTTTCTATACATCTGCATGATGCTTCTGCTGCTTGTCACTCCCTTTATAGCGCACGACATCAAGGGGTCTAAATCGTGGATCTCCCTTGGCCCCGTCAGTTTGCAACCTGCAGAATTTTGCCAAGTGCGCCACGGCTTTTGAGCGGTGGCTAAAGTTATCGGACAGTATGGCTTCAACCTCTCGAATATGCCAACTTCTTCAAGGCCGCCGGTCTTGTTCTGCTCCCTATGGTGCTTATTGTGTTGCCAAAAAGAGACGGGTTCCGCCCTTGTTTATCTGGCATTCTTCCTCATGTTCTATCGTGAAGGAATGCCTGGTTCTATACTGTTTACGGCTGTAGCAGCCGTTTCTTATTTTGTTGTAGGCATCCGCTACGAAGCAGATATTATGCCGGGTACGCTGACCACAATTGGACAATTCGCCGTGCTTATCATCATTTGGCTCAACGTTGTGGGGATGTGCGTCATCTACCTGAAGCGCAACAACAGTTGGTTCTGGTTTCTCTCCATAGGCTTGCTAATACAACTCATCGCCTATCTCGTTTCCAGCCTTCATCAAGCCGTTCGACGTGGCGTGGGTGCAAATCGTTGGTATCATAGCCATGGCTGGTTATCTCATTTGGCAAAGGCTTAGGCGAACGAATTAGATCCTACTCTCATTGCTATCTTCGCTTTAGGAAGTACTGCCTTCCTCTATTCGGCCAACTTTGCGCTCAACGATGTGCTTGAACCGCATCAGCAAACCCGTATCAAGGTATTGTTGGGTACGGAGGACGATCCACACGGAGCTGGTTATAATGTCAACCAAAGTAAGATTGCCATTGGCTCGGGCGGACTTGAAGGGAAAGGCTTCATGAACGGTACACAAACAAAGCTGAAATACGTACCGGAACAAGACACCGACTTCATTTTCTGTACCGTGGGCGAAGAGCAAGGTTTTCTCGGCAGTGCGGGCGTATTGCTCCTCTTCCTGATCTTGATACTCCGACTGATTTATCTCTCCGAGCGACAGACCACCGTCGCGGGACGAGTTTATAGCTACTGCGTCCTTTCCATTCTCCTCTTCCATGTGTTTATCAACGTGGGTATGGTGATGGGACTCACACCTGTCATAGGTATCCCCTACCTTTCTTCTCCTATGGTGGTTCAAGTCTTTGGGGGTTCACACTACTTCTATTCATCTTCCTGCGTATCGACGCGAGGGACAAAAGTAAGAATGAGATAAAAACGTTGCGGAACAATAGATACACGAACTATGGCTAAAAAGAACATCCTCACATATCTGGACAGGGAGTAATTGTAGGGTGCATGTCTACTAACGGTGGTCAGCATCTTCCTGTTGAAGCGCGCCAGCGATCGCCGCTCACCTGTCTATACCCAACTACACCCTGAGGGACACAGTAGCGGTGAAGGAACGTATGCCCGTTGCCCGTCCCGACACCACTATCGATGCAACCTATTTTGCCCATTCTGCGCGACACCGTGAATGTTGCACTTTCCGACAGCATCACGCGCGACACGCGTGGAGCCTACGAAGCAGGCAGCGAAGACGGCTATTTGGCGAGGCATGGACGATGGGGCTACGCAGCATCCCGCGCCAGCTACGATACCTCAAAATGCTTTTGCCAAACCGAAGGACAAGGCCGCCTATGTGCGTGGCTATGGCGAAGGCTATCAAAAAGGCTTTGAAGATGGTGCCAAAGGTAAGCAGTTCAACATAGGCAACTAATAATCCTTACGGCAAACATATCCTACTGACTTTTCCCGCTTTGCATGAGGAAAAGTCAGTATTTTATGGAAAACTCTGGGTTGGGAAACAATGCACAAGGAAAGATTGGGACAAACCTTTTCTGCTCACCCAGAAAAAGCTAAGATTGTAAAAACAAATTCTTATTTTTAGAGAGCCGAGAATGGCTTGAATTCTCCATTTTCAGTAAAGTGATTCACAAACCTATTCTGCTTGTCCGATCAGTCCAATAAGGTTGGCAGCAAATGCGATAAGGAAGTCAGCTGACACAATAAGGATGCCGACGGGTAGCCTTATTGTATTTCTAAACAGAATAAGGAAATTTCCTTCTTAGCGACACACGTTGAAGACGAAAAGAAGAGAAATCAGAGCTTTTCCTTCTTTTTCAGAAAAAATTAAGAAAAACAGCCAAAAGAATACGTCCAAATATGAATGTACAAAGAAAAAAATACGAACTTTTTGGGGACATTCAACTCCAGAACGAAAATACCTATTGTCAAAAAGAAGGCGGTAAACAGGAATGTGAAGACAGAACTGTTAGCCTCATAGCCTCGTTACCAGCTCCTGAAAAGAAGATTGCTTACGGCTGCTGACAGATAAAACTGAGATGCAGTGCCACCATTCCACACGGTTGAGAAGCTAAAAAGAGAAAAAAGCTCGGCATTCTTTCAATTTCTGTGCAGTTTATTTGGTTCGTTCATCATAATCCCGTACTTTTTGCATATCCTTTTGCACATAGAAAACAAAGTGTGTTAAACAAAAATCAATATGTCTATAGCCAAAAACGCGCCATGAACTCTTTTGGAAGTTGCTCGAGAACTTTTTGCTCGTAAAGGCCTTGAAGCAACCACTATGAACGATATTGCTCAAGCTTCACAGCGTGGGCGGCGAGCATGTATACATACTTCCGCAACAAGGAAGAAATCTACTACGCCGTCATTGAGAACGAATTGGAACGCTTGTCTGAGAAAAATGGACAAAGTGGCTGCAATGGACATAGAGCCAGAGGAGAAAAGTATTGACGCTCATATACACACACTTGCAAGTGATAAAAGGAAACAGTAGCTCGCAATGGCAATCTGCGCGCGGAGTTCTTCCGAAATATATGGAAAGTGGAGCAAGTGCGCAAAACCTTCGACCGAGAAGAACAGGACATTATCAGCCGCGTGCTGAGAGAAGGCGTAGAACGCCATAAGTTTAACATCGACAACATCGGCCTTATGACCGATATCATCCACTATGTGATGAAAGGTCTCGAAGTGCCTATATCTACGACCGCCTCGGACATGGGCTCACGGAAGAAGAATCCATTCCGATGGTGATGCGCGTTATCCGTGGCGCACTGGGATATCCTGCTGCCGAAACTAAATAAGAAAACATTTACAACTAAAACATAAATAAAAATTATGGGACTTTTAACTGGTAAGACAGCCTTAGTCACGGGTGCAGCCCGCGGTATTGGCAAAGCCATTGCTCTGCGCTTCGCTGCAGAAGGAGCAAACATCGCATTCACAGACCTCGTTATCAACGAAGACGCTCAAGAAACCATCCGCGAGGTGGAAGCTAAGGGTGTGAAGTGTAAGGCTTACGCTAGCAACGCGGCCAACTTTGAAGAAACCCAGACCGTAGTGGAAACAGTTAAGGCAGATTTCGGCAGCATTGACGTGCTGGTGAACAATGCAGGTATCACCAAGGACGGTTTGCTCATCCGCATGACAGAAGCTCAATGGGACGCTGTATTGGCAGTAAACCTGAAGGTGCTTTCAACTTCTGCCACGCCGTTGTGCCCATCATGCTGCGTCAGCGCCAGGGTTCAATCATCAATATGGCTTCTGTAGTGGGCGTTCATGGTAATGCAGGTCAGGCTAACTATGCAGCTTCAAGGCAGGCCTTATTGCTTTGGCAAAAATCCATCGGCCAGAGTACGGCCCCCAAGGGTATTCGCGCCAACGCTATTGCTCCAGGCTTCATTGAAACAGCTATGACAGCAGCTCTTCCTGATGATGTTCGCAAAGGTTGGATGACCAAAAATTCCACTTCGCCGCGGTGGTCAGACCGAAGATATTGCCAATGTGGCAACATTCTTGTCGAGCGAAATGTCAAGCTATGTCAGCGGTCAAGTTATTCAGGTCGATGGCGGCATGAATATGTAATTTTTACACCAATAGGATAAGACGAATCCAACGGAGATGCTTAAAAATCCCCGAAGATTCGTCTTTTTAATTCTGAAAGCATGAATATCCTGTACGAGGACAACCATATCATCATAGTCAACAAAGCTGCAGGCGAAATTGTGCAGGGGGCGACAAAACGGGCGATCGCACTCTCTGCGATGGTCAAAGCCTACATCAGGAGAAATATGCCAAGCCTGGCGCTGTCTTCTTGGGCATTCCTCACCGTTTTGGACCGCCCCGTGAGCGGTATTTGCGTATTTGCCCGCACAGGTAAAGGCACTGACACGTCTCAACGATATGTTTCGAAGAGTGAAGTCAAAAGACTTACCATGCCATAGTGGGTAATTGCCCCAAAACTGCCCGAAGCAGAACTCGTGCACTACCTCACGCGCAACGAAAAGCAGAACAAAGCTTACGCCCATGAGAAGGAAGTGGCTGGGAGCAAACGCGCAGTACTGGACTATAAGGTGATTGGACAAAGCGATCGTTATACGCTCGTGGAAGTGAATCTCCACACGGGGCGCCACCATCAGATTCGCTGCCAACTGGCAGCTATCGGTTGCCCCATCAAAGGCGATCTCAAATATGGAGCACCGCGCTCTAATCCCGACGGCTCAATTTGTCTGCACGCAGCACACATTGAGTTCGAACACCCTGTGAGTCATAAGCTCATCAGTGTTAGCGCGCCCTACCCTGCTCTACCCATTTGGCACGTCATGTAAACGTGTCGATGGCTTTGAGATGTGAACACATCAGCGGCATTTAGTGCTGAATAAAAAGAGGTAAGAAAAAGAAAAACTAAAAAGCCAGTGCAAAAGAATAGCACTGGCTTTTTGGTTTATTACCTTTTCCGGAAAGCAGCACAACACCAATTGCGCTGTTGTCCTGCATGATCGAAGATCGGTCCCAAGCGTTCGGCCTCAGCCTTTATGCGTGGAAGATCGTCATAATAGAAACCACTCACAAAGAGCAGACCGCCAACATTCAGACGAAAACGTACTTCTCCATATCTGCCAAAATGATATTCAGATGAATGTTGGCCAAAATTACATCAAAGGGGCCTACTTGTGGCAGAAGAAGCATCACTCAGAAGCACGCTAATATTTGAAATGTGGTTGAGTTCGAAATTCTCCTTTGAGTTGAGCACGCACCACTCATCGTTATCGATAGCTGTAGAGTTGTCGCACCGCTCACTGTGCCAAGATGGCGAGCAAGCTCGTACCGCATCCCATATCGAGCACGGTGCGCCCCTCCATAGGATTGTTGAAATCTCGCGTATCATTTGCGAAGTGGTCTCGTGATGCCCCGAACCGAACGACATTCGAGGATTGATTTTAACGTTGTACTCAACCGTTGGCACGTCCTTATGGAAAGGGCAGAAATCACACAACGATTATCGATATTGAGTGGCTCGAAGAAATTAGCTTCCCATTCGGCGTTCCAATCCTTATCCTCGGCCTCGTGCCCTTCATAAGAAATTTCTGCCGGCAGCGGGAAGTTGGCCAAAAACTTCTTTGAGGGCGTTCCTCGCTAAATTCGTCTTTCTTGACGTAAGCTTTTTGAGTGGTTCTTTGCCTTCTTCGTCCTTCACCAAAAGAGTCGAAGCCTGCATCGGCCAATACAGCCCCCAAAAACGTCCTGCATATCGCCGGAGTTGGGAGAGATGTTAAAGGTGTATTCAAATACTTCATAATGGAATTCTTTTCCTTCTTTTTCTGATATGAAAAAGAAGGTGTTTTTATACGTAATAAGGGTGAAACGAAGGTCTTGTGCGTTGATTCATAAGACAAAGAAAGGTTGCGACTAAGGCAACTGTTTACGGATGCGCCACTCGGGCGGATGAGATTATTGGCACGTGCACCGAGATTGTTCACAAAAACCGAGAGGGATGTCCTTGATAGGTCACAATGACATACCCGCGCGGGCATCTCACTGTGATAACATCGCGGCGCAAGTGAGCAAACGCTTCATCGAGCGAGGCTCTACGCGCAGAAAGGCTTCGGGAGCAAGGGCTTGCGAGAGCGCCAATTCCTGCTGTGGTACCCATTTCTGTCCCTTTGCTTCAGCCAGCAAAACGCCTGCCCAAACTGTTTTCAGCTGATTGCGTAGACGCTGCACATCCTCATGGAGCGACTTACGAACAGCTGCCACAGTGTGAATCATCGGGTGCACTCGAATTTATAGTCAGCTTCGTTCTGCAACCAACCACTCAGTTTGCTCGCATTTCTCAACGGCAGTTCGCGCACACCTTTCTTGTGCTTTCGGTTTGCCACTTGCCTCCGCCTCGCTCGTCTTGCGGAGCAAAAGCTGAAGAAGCCCTCACCGCGACTCTTCCCGGGGAGAAAATGATAAACAGGAAGTCCTCGTCCGGTGGTATCTCCCATCACGTTCCATTCTTCAGGCACATCCAGACGAATCAGTTCTGCGCCCAATTCATCACATATATAAGACACGTTGTCTTCATCCTCGAGCGATTGAAAGTACAGGTGCTATAAACAAGATAACCGCCTTGTCGGGTGCAGGCCAAACATCGGCAATGATGCTGCGTTGCAATTCGGCACATTTCTAACATTCTCCACCGACCATTCGTTGCGCTCCCATATCCTTACGGAACATACCTTCGCTAGAGCAGGGCACATCCGCCGCAATAACATCGAAGAACCCCCACCAGCGGAGAACAATCAACAGGATAGGCATTGCTAACCACCACGTCCGGTTGTCCCCATTTTGCTAAAGTTCTCCGCCAACACCATTGCTCGCTGCCGCAGCGGTTCGTTGGCAACGAGTAATGCGCCATCGGAGCGAAGCGAACGCCAAGGCGTACTCTTCCCTCAGGCGAGCAAACACAGAGGTCGAGCAAACGTTGCGGACACTCGCCCATTGCTTTGAAAAGCCTGCTCCACAAACATGGATGCAGCTTCTTGCACATAGTAGCAACCTGCGTGGAGCAAAGGATCGAGCGTGGTGTGGACGCTCGCTGAGGTATCGGCCTGTTCGGCACCACGCCACGGGTTCTCCTTCAATGTCATGCTTTGCTTCGTTGCAGCGAATACTCGTAGGGGACGGTGTTTCAAAGCCCCTCAAAAGGTTGAAGGGCTTCGTCAGTTCCCAACAGGTTTGTCATTTTTCTGAGACAGAAATCCGCGAGGCAATGCTATCTTTTCTGTGGTTTGTCATATCAAAGGTTTTGCTGCTACTTAATTCTTTCTTCGCCAGCAAAGTTGAGTCTTTTTGGTACTTTTGCAGCCGATCAAAACAATGAGACAATATCTCAACTTGCTCAGGAGATTCTCGACAACGGCGTTGAAAGACAGAACCCGCACTGGTACGGGGACAAGAAGTATCTTCGGCCATCAGGTGCGTTTCAATTTAGAGGAAGGTTTCCCGCTCCCTCACCACAAAAGAAAGCTGCATCTGAAATCCATCATCTACGAACTGCTTTGGTACCTTTGCAGGCCAGTACGAGACGTGAGATGTTGCAGGACAACGGCGTGCGCATTTGGAATCGAGCGGGCTGATGAGAACGGTGAGCTGGGCCCCGTCTACGGCCATCAGTGGCACGTTCTTGGCCCGACTACCACGGCGGCTACTGTCGACCGAAATCAAACAAGCGGTTGAACGATTCGCTGGCTAACCCTGATTCGCGCCGCATCGTTGTTTCAGCGGAATCTGCGGCCGAATGGCGGATATGGCCTTACCTCCCTGCCACATGCTCTTTCAGTTCCTATGTGGCTAATGGTCGACTGTCGCTCCAGCTCTATCGGCGTTCAGCCGATACGTTCTTCGAGTACCGTTCAACATTGACTCGTTCCATGCGCTTCTCTTGCAGATGATGTCGCATAGTGGTATTGCGGACTCCGTGCTGGCGACTTCGTCGCACAACGGGCGATACGCATCTCTGTCTCAACCATCTCTGGAGCAAGCGCGTTTTAACCGGCTGCAGCACAGTCGCGCCCTCTCCCTACGATGAAACTGAATCCTCTAATGTAAAGGATATTTTCGATTTCCACTTTGAATTTCGAACTGGAAAACTACAATCCTGATCGCCAGCCATATCAAAGGCTGATGTGTCAGTCTACAATCTGTTTTCTTCTCCCTTTCTCCCTCGCTGGTTTCTCACTGATTTCACTTATATATATGCTCCTGTCATCTGTGCCGTTGCCCAGAATCGAGTATCGGCTATCATAACAACTTGTTGTTCCATCTCGAGTGCCGACTTGAAACGCTAAGTCTCTTACCACCAGGGCACACCATCGTGACTGGCAGCGCGCTTTTCGATCTCACTGCCGAAAGGAGCTGCCCAATCACGTCTGACTGTTGTTTTTGGGTCATGTAGCTTCGCTCCAACTCCTGGAGCCCAGTGCTCCCCTCCACTCGAAGCAGCTCTGGGCACTTTGCCAGACTGAGCGAGGACGTTTGTCATCGTGGCGGTGCATCCGTTTTATGCCGAGAGACCTTTCCCTTGCTCAGCGTCTTTGCCTGACGAAGTGCAGGCCATTTCACCACCCGAAGCTGCAGTGTATTCTTTCCCGAATTCGATGCTACGCAATGGCGAAATCGTGAGAATCATCACATTGCACGATGGGCGCAACGCCGTACCGTTCGATTTTGTCGACTATATCCAGAAAAGGTAAATAAACAGTCATAGTTATCTTCTGCCTTTTCACTAAGAAAGATCTCGTAAGACTAACAATATGGAAACATTTTCTTCTTCTCCTCCTTTTCGCTGACTGCTACACCGCTTTCAGCAGCCAAGCCGCGCGAAATTCGTTTCAAAAATTCTTGAAACCACCGATGTTCATCGTAATTATTTCTACGATTATCTCCAACCGGCAGCGGGTGGGGCGCAGCTCGCACCGATGCCTACTCCTTCGTAAAAGCAGCGACAACTCGTGACCGCAACTTTTTGTATTGCTCCTCGATGCAGGCGATATTCTGCGGGACGACCTTCGCCACTATTACAACTATGGACTTTTCAGCGAGCCAACACGCGCGCTTCAGTGCTCAACTATAATGCAGTATGATGCAACCACTGTGGGCAATCACGACGTTGAGGCGGGTCACGCTGTTTATGACCGCTGGACAGAAAGAATGCCGTATGCTGCGATACAGAGACAAACATCATCCCGCACCAGCACAGGCCAACCTACAGCGTCCTACACCATCGTCGAAGGCGGTGTGCCTTTGCCGTTTTAGGTTTGCTCTGCAGGCATCTAACTGGCTTCCGAAAACCTTTGGTCAGGGATGCGCTTTGACATGGTGGAAGTAGCTCGTAAAATATATGCCCGAAATGCGCCATGTAAACCCAACGTAGTTATCGGACTCTCTTCCACAGCGGTGTGGGTCGCGAAAACGCCACAGGTACAAGAACGAGAACGCCTCTCTGCAAGTGGCACAACAAGTTCGGGCTTCCGATCTCATCGCTTCGCGGATTCACGACCACTGCCACAAGGCCAATCGCAAAATTGTAATGTCCAATGGCGATAGTGTCCTTGTTCTTAACACGGGTTAATGCCCATTCTATGATGGCAGACCTCGTTGACGGAAGAATGGGAAGAAAATGGCGTCAAGAGCGCCACCTTCAGGCTATGTCTAATGGGAAGTGAATCCCGAAATGCTCGCCATTTTCAACCGCGAATAGATGCCGTAAAGAAATTCCGCCAAAGGTTGTTAGCCATAACACTTACCGACTCACCACTCGCCCGCCTTCTTTGGCCCTTCAACATTTGTGGATTTCATCCATCAGCTATTCGAAAATAACGGAACTCAGATCTTTTGTTTGCACCCGCTTAGTTCGATGTGCCCGCATTCCTGTTGGTACAATCGCACGTCAACGGCTGTATTTCAATCTCTGAGTTTGAGAATATGCTCTACGTTATGCAGCTCACGGGGCGGAGTCAGGAGCTGCTGAATATGGTTATGCTGGCGGTTGGACGCTGGCAGATGACTCTCCTTCAGATCATTTGCTGCTCTTCGACCACACCATCAATTCTCCCGAAACTGGCTGCCTCGGCTACTCAATTTCGGGCGATTTTGCGAGATACCCTCTGCAGAGTGGATGTTGCCAAGCCTGGGACGAAAATCGCCATCAAAACTTACTGCCAACGGGCGAACCGTTCGATCGGAAACGAACCTATCGTAGCCAGCCGTTAACAGCTATCCGCGGCAACATTGATGGCGGCCTGCTGACGAGGCAGGCATCCCACGCGAGCAGCTCGTTCGCCGCGTTGTTTGGAGTACGGACAGATTTGCGCTACTATCTCATGCGAAATCCGTCAACAAAAGGACAGCTATCAAGGCTCTCAACAGTGGAAATTCTGCGTTCCGAAAACTGGACAACTCCTGCCGCACAACGCGATAGCATCACGCTCTTCAAATGGTCCTGGAGGGCCACTTTCGCCAAAACTTCCAGCAGAGATTTGGTACTTCAATCATTCGCGTGCTTTTGCACCCGGATTTCAGCAAGTCCTTACTCCAATACTGAGGAAGGTGTCAGTGGTTGAAGGCACACCTGGAAGCGTAAAACCCTAAAAAGGGTTCATGGTTCAGATCTATCCTTTCCGCATTATCAACACTTTAAGCGACTTAATGTTTTACGTTGAGTCTTTTATAATATTACACACGAGTAAAGCAAACCGGGAAATTTCAATCTGGCGGCAAACAAAAGAAAATAAATCATTCATACGCTATTATTTATTCACTATACGGTACCAGCTTTTTCTTCTTTCATTGATATCAAAGTCACTTATTTTTGTAACGTTAAATCCAAAATGCACACCTAATTCAATAAACTAACGAACTCTACAACTAACACATGTCATTAACAAAATAACTTTTGTGCGAAAACTTTTATTACACACTTGTTATTACTCTTTAGTCTCAACGTAACAGCACAAACCGCTCACGCGGCATATTGCGGGGTTGTTGTTCTAATGCTGCACTATTCTCGCCGAAGTATCCTTACTTTGTAGATGCAGGCTGCAGCACGCTACATCATCGAGGACGGAGTAAAATCTTCAACTCACCAGTTGACATGCCGTTCTTACGGAAAACTTACGGATGGTCTGTAGGGTCAAATTATTTACCGCGATTCTGGAAAAGACAACATTTGCATTTCTCTTGACAAAGCAATGAGCACGATGAGGAAACGTCGGCCTCAAGATAAAAACCAACACCACGAAAAATTATTCACCTTCACGGTCAACTGCTTTATTGTTGTTACGCAGCTTACATATTTCACCTTCTCCACTCCACCCCATCAGAGTTTTCAAAAGATTCTGGCAACTGAATTTTGAAAGTTTATCACTAATACTTGATTGATCATAAGCAACTGAAGTTTCAGTTGCATTTCTGCTAACGACCAACCCCAAGTTTTCTGTCTCACTTTTGGGGTTATTTAAATCTGCGTCATAAATATCCTGTGCATTTTCGGGCTAATGGATGTCAGCTCTGTATATTTATCCCTCGCGCCTTGCCGTTTGAGGGATAAACCAAGGTTCTCCGCCGCCGTTAACGTATATTCCTCCCTTGACGGTAGCATGATACCCACGTCCCGGCGGGGACACACCATGCAATATGTGCGGTGATGCAAAAGGCGAGCCGATGAAGTGACCACGCAAACCTCCGACACCGGAAGCGTCGCACCTTTCACTTCCCTCTCCCAGGTTTCATTTTTCGTTGTCACGTCGATCGTTGTCACCGCACGGTATAACTATTTAGGGGCAATACGCTTCCTGGCGTGACGACAATGCGACAACAAATATTTTGTTGTCCGCATCTAACGTTTGCATCAGCATACTTCTCTTCCGTGGCGCTGGTGGCAAAATGATGGCACTGCCAGGAGAGAGAGGAAGATAACCACTATTCACTATCAGTGCCTTTCGCCGGTGTCGGAAGGTGAGAATGCTGTTGTCTGTCCGCTTCCCCACGAGTTCCGCCCTTCGGGCATCTGCCGCAGTTAAGCGTAGACGCGCCTCTCCGCTGGAGGCATGTGAATGCGGATGCGGAGGAGGTGCAGTGAGTATCTTTAAGCACCGCTTTACGAAATGTGAGGTGACGATCGGCGAAGTGAAGGCGAGTATCCGCAAAACAGACGATATGCAGGGGATGGAGATTAGTACAATATCCCTCTGTTCACCCACTGTCCCGGCGAGGACACCCTATGCTGCGGGTGATGCCCGAAGGTGAACTCTGTCAGACTGATGACTTCGCGCAAACCTCATTTCGGCGGTATCTGGCTAACGCTCACGCTTCACGTCTGGTTACCCCCCTCCGCTTTCGTTTGACACACGCCGGCGTCGGGTGTCGCTGTCCACTTCTCCACGGGTTCGCCTCACCTGTTCGGGTATCTCCGCGGTTAAGCATGGTGCGCCTCCGCTTCAGGCGGCTCTCGCTCAATCGGATGCGGAGGAGGTGCAGTGAGGGTATCCACAAAAGCATACATACCGCAGAATGTGAGAGGTGACGAAATCAACGAAGTAGAGACGAGAGTATCCCGCAAAACATGAACATTATGCGGGGATGGGTGAGCTGAAATATCCTCGTGTTCTACTACGCCAGCGAGAGGCACCCTATGCTCGGCTCGCGGGTGATCGCGAAGGGCGAACCCGTGGACGGGCTGTTTAGCGCAGACCTCCGACACCGGCGGTGTCGCACGGCAACCACGCTTCTGCGTCTGAGTTACCCCCTCCACGCTTTCGGTGCGGCCCGCCGGCGTCGGGTGTCCTTTAATCACTACCCCGGGTTCCCCTGGCACGAAACGGGTATCCTCACGGTTAAGCATGGTGCGCCTCGCGGAAGCGCTCTGTCTGATGCGGATGCGGAGGAGTGCGGTGGGGGTATCCTAAAAAGCGCCACACAGATGCCAGTGGCGGAAATCGGCGAAGTAGAGAGCGAGTATCGCAAAACGCCAGACCGATATGCGGGGATGAATTGATGAAATATCCCTGTTGGCACTACCTCTCCAGCGGGGACATCCCATGTAACCGCGGGTGATGCCGAGGCGAACCCGTGGACAGACGACGCAGCGCAAACCTCCGAACCCTCGGCGGTGTCGCAGCAACCACGCTGCGTCTGAGTTGCCCCCTCACGCTTTCGGTGCGACACCGCCGGCGTCAGGTGTCGCTGTCCACATCCCCCACGGGTTCGCCCTCACCATCGTTCGGGCATCACCGCGGTTAAGCATCGGTGCGCCTCCGCGGGCATCGAGATACTCTCAACCTTTATGACTATGGCTGTGGAGACTTGAGCAGTGGTGGGTATTGACAGAGCTGTAGGTGGGTTGATTTCAGACTGTACGCCGGGCTTTTTCGATGTGTCTGAGGCGATGAGTAACATTCTCGACTGTCACGATATGCAGGCAGAGGACTTCCTCGCGTCCTCCGCCTCCGCCGGAGGTGTGAGTTACTCTATTTTGCTGCAACTTGGTGACAGTATGTGTGGGTTGCTTCGATGGTGCTAGACTTTTGCGATGTGTGTGAAAGGCATGAATGGGCTTCCCTCATTGCTCACTCCACTGTCCCCGGAGGGGACTTTACCATCTGCATCGGCTCGCGGGTGATGCCCGAAGGGCCGAACCCGTGGGGAAATGCCTGAGCACTCCGACGCAGGGGAAGCGTCGCACCCAGTACCACCTCTCATCCAGAGTTCGTTTTTTCGTTGTCCCCATGTCCACGACGCCACGCTGAGCATAACAACTTGACCAACGTACTATGTGCATTGTTAACGGTGTGACTATTAAAGAAATTGTTGTCACCGCCATCCTATATCAGCATCTTCTCTTTCCGGCGACAGCATGACAGCAAAATGAGTTTTTCTATGGGAGGAGAGAGAATACTCCTCAACGCTGTCAGTGCGACCTGCGCCGGTATCAGGCCAGTGCACATTGTCATCCCGCTATCACGGGTTCCGCCTCACTATCGTTCGGGCATCTCGCCGGTTAACGGTGCCTCCGCCGGAGAAACGTCGGTTACTCTGTACTGCTATGACTATGGCTGTGGAGGCGGAAGCAGTGGTGGGTATTGACAGAGCTGTGGGTGGAGTTGATTACAGGCTGGCCGCAGACTTTTTGATATGTCTGGGGCAGTAAACGCAATTATAGACTGTCACGATATGCAGGGGCGAAGGACTTCCTCGCACATCCATATCCCCGCAAAGGGTATGAGATTACCTCTATTTGCTGCAGAGCTTAGTGACGAAGCTGGCGCTAAATGGTGCATGAACTTTTACGTTATTGTTGTGAGGAAGCGTAGATGAACTTTATCAACTGCTCTTACCAGCCTGACAGGAACACACCATGCTGTGCGGGTGATGCGAAGGTGAACCGTGGATGGCTTTGTTGACACAAACCTCCGACGAGGGGAAGCGTCTCACCAGCACCACTGCGGCTCGTGTGGGTTTCTCCCCTCAACACTTTCAGTGCGACGCCATGTACACTGCCTTAATGAAAGGGAAAATATGTTATTTTTTTGTATGCTAAAGTTTCTTTACTCTTCACAGATGTAACACCCCAATACAAAATGCTTGCCGCTTTAACTTTCTAAAAACCAGAAGGCGGAAGCAATGCGTAACC